>Ga0210407_10000829_pt1 | contig 32050 bp, 18 predicted proteins | sample IncBWC27MmetaG_FD_150860 | JGI IMG/M metagenome (GOLD analysis project Ga0210407, IMG submission 150860) | Forest soil microbial communities from Barre Woods Harvard Forest LTER site, Petersham, Massachusetts, United States - Inc-BW-C-27-M | ecosystem: Environmental > Terrestrial > Soil >...
CTGCACAACGCGATCGGATTTTTTTGCCGCCGCGAGGCACTGCTCCGCCTCAGGAATCGACCAGGTCAAGGTCTTTTCGATGTACAGGTCCTTGCTCGCCGCCAGCGTGTCGAGAAAGTGCGGTGCGTGGAGATGGAGCGGGCTGGCGACGATCACCGCGTCAATATCCTTCATGTCGAGAAGGCGGCGGTGATCATCCAGCGTCTGTATTCCCGGCGCCAGCCGTATGGCTTCGTCGCGGCGGCGCGAGTAGATATCAGCGATCGCCACAAGTTGAGCGTTGGGAATTGCCAGCACCTGCTTGAGAAGCTCCTGTCCGCGCCCGCCGACGCCGATCATCCCCACGCGCACACGGTCACTTGCTCCCAGCGCCCGAGACGTTGGATGAATCAGCAGGGCCGCCGTTCCTAATGCGGCGTTCTTCACAAAATCACGCCTTCCCATTGCATCGCCGGCCATTTTGTCATGTCCTCCCTTTAAAGGAATTCGTTTATGGACCAGGAACCGCGCTTTCGCGAGCCCTCATGGTACAGCACTCCGTTCTTTTGGAGCTGTTGTTTTCCACGAACGTGCCAGATTCGCGGGAACCAATTCTACATGCCCGGCAAAAATCCTGCGTGGTCTCGTTGGCCGCGGAAATCGGAAAGTGGCAGGTACTATTCGGGAATGACTTCAATGGCGCTGAGGGAGGGGTAGTTCGTCGCGGGAGTGAAATAGATCTCGAGTTTGCCCTGAGCGGTGGGTTCAATATGCGGGAAGGTCTTCACCAAAGGCCCGGTGCCGGCTTCCTGGAAAATATCAAATTTCTTCAAGATTACGGAGCCGTTGCAGGAAACGTCGAACACCCGGCTGCCCACACCGCCGGCCGCGCCGCTTTGAACGGAGAACCAGTGCTCCAGAAAATAAAGTTTGAGCGTATATTTCCCGCCGGTGGCGACAGGGACCACATAATGGAAATGCCCAAAACGATGCCAGTCGTAAATACCGCCATCGGGGATTTTCGATAGATCGCCCGCAAAGCGAGTGACGCGGCCGCCGAAAAAGTAGCGGTCCGGCACCCACACATTCCCGTTGGCATCCCCGTAAAGCGAAGGTCCGGCGGTGACCCGGATGGGAAGCATGCGATGGGGCGTGCCGGGCAGGATTTCAACGGCATTCAAGAACGATTCGGCCGTACCGAAGTCCAGATGAATCATTCCATCGCTCTGGGGACTGACGTCAAGGTACACTTTTGTAGTTGCAATATCGTTTCCACCAGCATCGTCCACCACATCCACGTTGTTGACCGGTCCGCCATTGATGGAAAAGGTCACTGCGCGGCTGCCGTCAGGAAACCCAGACGTTTCTGCGAACAAAAGATGGACTTCGTACGTTCCGGGCGGCATCGGATAATTGCAATGAAAGGCGCCGTGCCTCCCGGTAGAGAAGAGTTGGGCATCTTCTGTCCCCTGGATTGCGTGACCGGCCACAGAGAACGAACTTCCTCCGGAGCAGAACCGGTCCTTCTCCCATGTAAACCCGCTGCGGTCCACATAGGACGCGCGATCGTTCCCGGCCATGGCGCGCAAGGCCTTTCCGGAAAGCGAGGCTGGAGCAATTGCAGCCTGGGTTTGCGCCCGACTTTCACTGTCTACCGTACGCTTCGATCTATACCACGCAAGAGCGGTCAGCACGCAGGCGGAAACCGCAATGACGGTAGACACTTTCAAAATCCCCGCCGACAACTTGAGGGCCCTTCCGGATTTGCCTTGGTGTGTTCCGCCGCTTTCCGGAACGCGTGTCGCCAGGGGTGTCGCCTGGTCGCCTGACGCCGGCTGGGCGAAACCGTTCCCCTGTAGCGGAGCGCCATCCAGAGACTGGTCGGCATGACCGTTATTGGGATCTACTAGGACCGGTGAATCCATCTCGCTCTTATGAAGGAATTTGGGCGTGTAGTGTCCCGAGGGCAGGCAAATATGGACCGCGTGTCCCGCTCCGGCGCTGCGATAGTAGTCTTCCAGTCTCTTGCGAAGGGCATGCGCCGTGACCCGCACGATCGTATCCACCTGCGGATCAAAATCCTCCGACCGCCCCAGGGCCTGAACGGCAATGCTGTACTCCTTGACTTCGTCGATCGCTCCCTCGAAGTACTTTTCGCACACAAAGCTCAGGAGTCGAACAAGGTTGTTCGTTCGCCCAAGCACCCCGGACGTTAAAACCGACTCTAATTCGGCCCGCTCGGCTTCAAATTTGTTGGTCGCGGATTGCAAGCACTTGTCCCTTCAGAAATGGTCTTTCGACTCTCAATCCACAGATTTGCCAAGGGAAGTATAACCCAATTCGGCGAAGGCTGAACGACACGAAACCCCTTGCGCCTCTTGCAGTTAGGCAGAAAAACTCTGTTAGAAGCCGGTTTCTTGTCTTGTCCTTGCCAGCGGCCGGCGGGCGAATAAGAGATGCCGGCGGCACTCCTGACTCCCGAAGGGCCTCCATTTTATAGCTGCCGCGCCCAGGATTCTAACTGTTAATTCACCGTTAGTAACTTCCTTATGCGAGAATAACGCGGTTTACTCATTGGACTAAAGAGTGTGGTGTTTTACCGGGTTCGTGGATGGGTCACCGCTGCTGATGGCTACCGGCTTGAACGGACCACATTCCAAAAACTGCGATCAGACAACTAAATAATAGAGGAGCCTCCAAGATGAGACAGGCCTATCGTTCCCCGCTATCCTGCAGCGCGCGTTCTGTGAAGATGGTGCACCGGACCCTGATGTTTCTCGCCGCGACATGGTTATTGGCTATGTCCGTAGAATTGGCTGGGGCCCAGGACATCTATGGGCGAATCTCCGGCACTGTTATCGATCAATCGGGCGCCGCGGTAATCAACGCTAAAGTCACCATCACCAATCAGGATACACGGCTGAGTCGCACCGCCAAGACCGACGACCGGGGATTCTACGTGGCTCCGGAGTTAGCGGCCGGCCTTTACGCGGTGACCGTCGAGGTAAAAGGCTTCAAGACGCTGACCAAGGATGGCAACGATCTGCCGGCCGGTGGGCGCGTCACGGTGGACCTGACTCTGCAAATCGGCGACATCTCGGAAAAAGTGGAAGTGACCACGACGGGCGAAACCGTCAACACCATCTCCGGTGAGATTTCGCGGACCATCGATTCGCAGCAGGTACAGCATCTGGCCCTGAACGAGCGGAATTACGCACAATTGGTTTCTTTCATCCCCGGCGCCGTGCTGACGGCCTTTGATCAGACCGCGTTGACGACAGGAATGTCCACCACCGGCACGAGCGTCAACGGCATGCGTGCTGACGGCAACCTGTTTACCGTGGATGGGGGTTTCAACCTGGATTCCGGCTCCAACGCCACGCAGCTCGATAACGTGGGCATCGATTTTATCCGTGAAATCTCCGTGCAAAGCTCGAATTTCTCCGCGGAATATGGGCGCAATGATGGCGCGTCGGTCAATGTAGTCACCAAGAGCGGCGGGGACAAATTTCACGGGACTCTCTTCGAATACGTCCGCAACGACATCTTTAACGCCGCGAACGCCGGGGCCAAGCTGAATGCTGCGCCAGGGACACCCTCGAACCTGATTAAGGGCCCCTACCGTTTCAACGATTTCGGCTGGAGCCTGGGCGGACCCATCAAGCGGGGCAAGTTGTTCTTTTTTGCCGGTGAGGAATGGAAAGTTATTCGTCTATCCGCAGCGCCGCAAAACCTGACTCTTCCCACCACCGCAGAACTTACCGGCAACTTCAGCGCCGTTAGTAAGGTTCTTACGCTGCCGGCGAACGCCCCTGCCGGATGCACCATCACAGCTAATGTGATGTCGCCGCAGTGCATCACACCCAACGGACAGGCGATTGCCAACGTCTACGCCCTGATGCAGAAGCAGGCGTCCTCTTTCACTAATCTCGACAAGAGTGCCAATGCGACCTTTCAGCCCTACGATCCGCAGAACTGGCGCGAGGACATCATCCGCGTCGACTATCAGATTAAAGACAACCAGAGCATGTATTTCCGCTATCTTCACGATAACCTCAACCTGATCGACGCTTTTGGGACCTTCGCGCCGGGCGGCACTCTGCCGACCTCGCCCACCAACCGCATTCGCCCAGGGTACGGCTATCAGGGCGGCTATGTGTGGACAATTTCCCCGCATCTGCTTAACGAAGCTAAACTCAACGTGTCCTGGAATAAACAGAGAATTCCTCCGACCGGGACCAATTGGCAGGATGCCACTTACGGCTTCAATATTCCCCTGCCGTTTGCTAACGCCGGCAGATTTCCGAATGGCATACCGCACGTTACGTTCTCGGGGATTGCGGGCAACTTCCCGACAGCGGCGCCGTCGCAGTTTACGGGGCCGTTTTTCTCCTTGCTCGCGCCCACCACGGATATCTCGCCTTCGGACAACCTGGTCTGGCAGACCGGCAGGCACACCTTGAAGTTCGGCGTCCTATACGCCCGCAACCGGAAGGACCAGAATTCACGTCCGAATTCTCCCAACGGCGCGATCAACTTCGCCACGGGTGGCAATCCCAACACGACCGGTGACCCTTTCGCCGACGCGCTATTGGGGAATTTCTCGTCTTTTTCACAACAATCCGCCGACCCAATCGGCCACTTCCGCTTCAACGACAGCGAAGCCTATGTCAGCGACAGCTGGAAAATCACGCGCAAACTGAATCTGGAATTGGGCCTTCGTTTTCAACATATAGGGCCGACGTACACCCAGGGCAACAACATGGTGAACTTCGACCCATCTCAGTTCAAGGGGTGCACAACCGCGGTTAGCGCGAACAATGTTCCTACCAGCACGTGCCTTGACCAGGGATTTAACATCGACGGCTTGGTGCGTCCGGGTGCCGTGCCATCCGACCAGTTGGGCAGGGTGCCCAATGGCAACAGCGCCTTCGTGACGGCTGTCCCGGCCACTGGGGAGCGCGGCTTGTTCAAAGCGGAAAACCTGTTCGCGCCGCGTCTCGGATTCTCCTGGTCGCCGTTCAGCGGTGACAAAACCGTTCTGCGCGGCGGTTTTGGCATGTTCTATGACAAGCCGGAAGGTAACGTCTGGTTCGGCCAGCCTGGTGTTGTTCCATTTTTGCAGGCAGCCAGCTTTTCGAACTCCAATTTGTCCAATCCTTCCGCAGGCACGGCAGGCGCCGCTACCATCTTCGGTCTGAGCGCTGTTGATCCGAACTTTGTGGTTGCCCGGACCATGCAATATAGCTTGAGCATCCAGCATGAATTGCCCTATGGTGTGCTCCTGGAATCAGCGTATGTAGGAAATCTGGCGCGACACCTGGTGCGTCAGCCCAACATCAATGTGCCGACTTTCGCGGTTGCCGATGCCGTTCCCGCGAACACCAGAACCAACACGATCCGCCCATTCCTGGGTTACACGGATATCACGCAATTTCGCAGCGACGGCAACTCCAACTACAACGCCCTGCAGCTTTCGGCGTCCAAACGCAAAGGCAATCTGGTGGCCACCGTCAGCTACACCTATGCGAAGGCCCTGGGCCAAGTCAGCGGAATTAATGACAATCCCGAACCGGAATGCCCGTTCACCTGCCTGCTCGGCAATGGACAGACTGTCAGCTGGCGCCAGTTTTATTATGGCCCGCTGGGGTTTGACCGGCGCCAGGCTTTCGTTGCTACCTACACGTACAGCCTCCCGTTCTTCAAGAGCCAGAGAGGTGTCACAGGCCAGACTCTGGGCGGCTGGGAGTTCAGCGGGGTGACCCGTGCGCAATCCGGCCAACCGCTCACGGTCTCTGGTACCTCATCGGTGGGCATTGGTGGTACGGGTTTCTTTCGCCGCGCCAGTGTTGGCCCAGGGGCACTGAATGATTTGTCTGCGCCTGCCTGCCAGGGAAGGGTTTGCTGGTTTAATCCACTTGCTTTCATCTCGCCGTCGGCTACCTCTGCAGGCAATGCGCCTGTCGGAAACATCACTGGTCCCGGCTACTATAACTGGGACATGTCATTGCGTAAGAATTTCCGCTTACCTAAAGAAGGTACGAACCTCATGTTACAGGCGGATGCGTTCAACGTTTTCAACCGGACCAATTGGCAAAACCCCGGAACCGGCATAGGCAGCGGACTGGGGATAATCACCGGCTCCAACCCGGCGCGCCAGTTGCAGTTCGGCGCCAGGTTCGGATTCTGAACTCTCTCTCAGGGAGTCGACCGCAAGCTTGCGGTCGACTCCCTGAGCAGTGCCCGCTTACGACGCTCGAGAACTGCAGCCAGTGAACGAAGCATATCCGTGTGTGACCAGAAACAGAAACTACTTTTATGATGATTGAGTCCCGGTGCTATCTCCTGAAATCTGTCTTTTGCGTTGTCATTCTTGCTCTTTTCCTTACTCATCCTTGCTTAGCGCAGGTTGCACCACTAATCGCCAATATCGATGCGCGTCAAAACACTAACCTGGATGGCGCCTGGCACGTGATCGTCGACCCCTTTGATGTCGGACAACTGGATTATCGTGCCCGGCCGCTGAAGAACAACAACGCGTTTTTCAAGGACTACAAACCGCAATCGAAGTCTGAGCTGGTCGAATACGATTTCGATCATTCCGGCCAGCTTAATGTCCCCGGCGACTGGAATACCCAGCGTGAGTCGCTTCTTTTCTATGAAGGCACTGTCTGGTATAAGCAGACTTTTGACTATCCGAAAGCGGGCCAGGCAAGAGTGTTCGTGCATTTCGGAGCGGCCAACTATCATGCGGATGTCTACCTGAATGGCGAGGCGCTGGGCCACCATGAAGGCGGCTTCACACCCTTTGATTTTGAAATCACCGGGCGCGTCCGGCCGCAGGGCAATTTCCTCGTAGTCCGGGTCAATGACACTCGTGAGCGTGACCAGGTGCCCGCTCTTACTTCCGACTGGTGGAACTACGGCGGGATCACCCGTCCCGTGACGCTGGTCGAGGTGCCGCAAACGTTTATTCAAGATTACGCCGTTCAGCTCGACAAGGGATCAATGCGAAGCGTCAAGGGCTGGGTGCAACTGAACGGACCGAAGCTGCAGCAGCGCGTCACCATTCAAATTCCGGAAGCGGGACTCAGCAAGGTGTTCCAGACAGACGCCAACGGACGCGCCGACGTTTCCTTTGACGCGGACCTGGATCTGTGGTCGCCGGACAAACCGCGGCTCTACAAGGTTGAGATTGCCGGCGAGACCGACCGCGTAGCCGATAGCATTGGATTTCGCTCGATAGAAACCAAGGGCACGGATATCCTGCTCAACGGAGCGCCCATCTTTTTGCGGGGAATCAATCTTCACGAAGAGGCGCCCCTGCGGCCCGGCCGCGCGTGGAGCGACGACGATGCACGGACGCTCCTGGGATGGGCAAAAGAGCTGGGCTGCAACTTCGTCCGGCTGGCGCACTACCCGCATAACGAAGCCATGCTGCGCATGGCCGATCAAATGGGAGTGCTGGTCTGGGCGGAGGTGCCGGTTTACTGGAACATCCAATGGGAAAACCTCCAAACCCTGCGCAACGCAGAGAATCAGCTAAAGGAGATGATTGCCCGGGACCACAATCGCGCTGCTCTGATCATTTACTCCGTTGCCAATGAGACTCCCGTCAGCGATGCGCGGAACCGCTTCCTGCGGCAGCTGATTCAAGATGCCCATTCTCTCGATCGGACACGTCTGGTTTCGGCCGCCCTTCAGGACCACGAAGACCGTCAAGGAGACCGCATCAGGATCAGCATTCAGGACCCCATCGCAAACGACCTTGACGTGCTGGGGAACAATGAATACATTGGCTGGTATACGCACAGCCCCGCGGACGCGGATTTCATCGACTGGACTTCAAAGTACGATAAGCCGCTCATCATGAGCGAATTCGGGGGCGACGCGCGCTTCGGGTATCATGGCGATACGCTCACTCGCTGGACCGAGGAGTATCAGGAGAATCTTTACCAGCGCCAGATTGCGATGCTGAAACGCATTCCATTTCTGCGCGGAACTACGCCGTGGATTCTCAAAGACTTTCGCAGTCCGCGACGCACGCTGCCCGGTATTGAGGATTACTTCAATCGAAAAGGTCTGGTAACCGAACATGGAGAGAAAAAGAAGGCTTTCTTTGTGCTGCAGAAGTTTTATCGGGAAGTGGAGAGCGCGCAAGCGCGTTAGAACGGCACGGACACTCAGGTTCCAGGCGGCGATCGTCGTCCTGGTCGCCGTATGCGGCTTTACCCAATCCGCTGCCACCTCTCCGGACCAGACCGAACGACGGATCGAGTCCATTCTCAGCCAGATGACAATGGAAGAGAAGATTGACCTGCTGGGAGGGGTCGACGGTTTTTACGTGCGCGGTGTCCCCAGGCTCGGCGTGCCACGCTTCACGATGGCGGACGGACCTCTGGGAGTGCGCAACTACGGGCCGGCTACAGCGATGGCTGGTGGAATCGCCCTTGCGGCAACCTGGAATCCCATGCTGGCCGAGCAGGCTGGGACCGAAATCGGCAGAGACGCCCGGGCCAAGGGTGTTCATTTTCTTCTCGGGCCGGGAGTAAACATCTATCGTGCGCCCATGAACGGCCGCAATTTTGAATACTTCGGCGAAGATCCCTTTCTGGCTTCACGCATCGCGGTCGGCTACATCCAGGGAGTGCAAAGCCAGGGCGTCAGCGCCACGGTCAAGCATTTCATGGGAAACAATTCGGAGTTCGACCGCCACAATACCGACACGTTCATGGACGAACGCACCATGCGCGAGATCTACCTGCCGGTGTTCGAAGCGGCGGTCAAAGAAGCGCACGTCGGGGCCATCATGGACTCGTACAACCTGACCAACGGCGAGCACATGTCCCAGAACTCCCACCTGAACTCGGAGGTGGCGAAAAAAGAGTGGGGTTTCAACGGCATCATGATGTCAGACTGGACTTCCACCTACGACGCTGTCGCCGCGGCCAACGGCGGCCTCGATCTGGAAATGCCGGCCGGCAAGTTCCTGAACCGGGAGAACCTTCTTCCGGCCATTCAGCAAGGCAAGGTTTCTGTGGCGACGATTGATGATAAGGTCCGCCGCATCCTGCGCGTGGCCGCGCACTTCGGCTGGCTCGACCATGAACAAACAGACCTGTCGGTCCCTCGCTACAACCAGCAAGGGCGGCAGGTGGCGCTGGAGGCGGCGCGCGAGAGCATGGTGCTGCTCAAGAATGAAGGCCAGCTGCTCCCGCTCAGCAAGGGCAACATCAAATCGATCGCGGTCATCGGGCCGGACGCTTATCCCGCGGTCCCTGTCGGAGGCGGCAGCGCCCGCGTGCAGCCCTTTGCGCCTGTCAGCTTTCTTCAGGGCCTGGGTAATTATCTGGGGACTGCCGTGCCCGTGTACGGCGCGCGCGGAATACCGACTTTGGACGAGATGGCGAAGGCCACGAATTTTTCCAACGCGGCCACTAACGGCCAACCGGGTCTGAGGGCCGAATACTTTGAGAGCACGGACTTGTCAGGAGTTCCGGCATTGACGCGCACCGAACCGTACGTAAGTTTCGGTTCAACACCGGGCCGGGCCTTTCCCGAGAAGACGCTCTCGGACCGCTGGACCGGTTACTACGTTCCGCAGCGTGCGGGCTTGTACGACGTTTTTGTGGAATCAACTGGAGAAGACGGAGGCTTCTATCGTCTCTATGTGGACGGCGAGTTGGTCTTCGACAACTGGAGCGTCACCACCGCCCTCATGAATTCGACCAGCCTTCAGCTTGCAGCGTCAACGCACAAGTTTGTTCTTGAGCATCATGGCCGTTCCGGATGGCTGGGGGCGAAGTTGAGGATGGGAATCATCCTGCACGATGGTGTCGTAGACGAACCCGCGAAGCTGCTGGCCGCCAAAGCCGACGTGGTGATCGTGCCGGTCGGCTTCGATCCGGAGACGGAGAGCGAAGGCGCCGACCGCACTTTCCGCCTGCCGCCCGGACAGGAGCAGCTCATTCAGGAGATGCATGCGGCCAATAAGAACGTCGTAGTCGTCATCACGAGCGGTGGCGGCGTGGACATGAATTCCTGGATTGACCGCGTTCCGGCTGTTTTGCAGGCTTGGTATCCGGGACAGGAAGGAGGCGTGGCGTTGGCGGAAATCCTCTTCGGAGAAGTGGATCCGTCCGGACGCTTGCCCATCTCGCTGGAACGGCGATGGGAAGACAATCCAGTTCACGAAAGTTATTATCCCCCTTCCGGCACCAAGCGCGTTGCATACAAAGAAGGCGTCTTCATGGGATATCGCGGCTATGAGCATACTGACAAGAAGCCTCTCTTTGCCTTTGGCTTCGGTCTTTCCTACACCACATTTACCTATCGAAATCTGTCAGTAACGAAAACGGGGGACGCCGCTTCACCGTCTGCTCAGGTGTCATTCGATTTGACCAATACCGGCCGGCGAACCGGCGCGGAAGTGGCGCAGGTGTATGTGCGAGAGACGCACCCCAGACAGGCGGGATCCGTGAAGGAGCTAAAAGGCTTTGTGAAGGTGAGCTTGCGTCCGGGGGAGACGCGGAGGATGACGATCACACTCAATCCGCGGGCGTTTTCGTATTACGATACCAGCTCGAAGGGATGGAGAATCGAGCCAGGCGAATTTGAAGTGCTCGTGGGCCGCTCCTCAGATCAGGTGGAACTCAAGGGCAAGCTGACAATGGCTCAGTAGCCTCGAGTCCGGAGTTACCCAATTGCTTTAGCCTTTGTTTCCGCTGCCAGCGCGGAGAAAAAACGGCCGGCCAGCATGCTCGCGGTGGCTTGCAACATGCGCTGACCAACACTGGCCAGCATGCCGCCCACGTTCACTTCGCCGGTGTATTTGATGAGCGTGCCGCCATCTTGCTCCTCCAGGTCCAGGCTGCCAGTTCCTTTCACGAACCCGGGTTGCGCCTTGCCTTCCACCACCAGCTTGTAATGCGACGGCGGCCTTACTTCTTCCATAAAGACTGTGGCCGTAAAAACCGCCTTGATGGTCCCCACTCCCGCGGAAAGCCTGGCCTTGTATTGATTGTCTCCCGTCTTCTCAAGCTCCTCGCAGCCAGGAATGCATTTCTGCAAAACATTCGGGTCCGTCAGCGCCGCAAAGACGCTGTCTCGCGCTGACTGGAGTGTGTGAGAACCCTCTATCTTCATGGTGTGTTTTGGTGCTTGGGTACCTTAGACGCTTAAAAGTCCAATTACCGGATTCAGAGTTACCCAATCCAAAATTATTTTCCCGCCCTGGAGACGGCTGCATCCAGTGCGCGCCGCGTGTAAGCTTCCGCGAGATGCTTGCGATATTCTGCCGACGCAAACAAGTCCGCGTTGGCTTCGACGCCATCTGCTGCGTGGGCAGCTGCCGCGCTCAGGGATTTACCGTCGAGTGCGGAGCCTTTCAGAGCGTTCTCAACGCCTTTGGCTTTATAAGGCTTGGCCGAGACTCCGGTAACTCCAACCCCCGCGGACTGGCATTTGCCGGAGCCGTCTTTGGTAAGACTAACGGCCACACCAACCACCGCGAATCCTGACGCGGGATGCCGGAACTTTGCATAGGACTGTCCAACCTTCCCTTTCGGAACGGCAAAGCGAATCTCGCGCAGAATTTCACCCGGTTTAAGGGCGGTCGTAAGCAGTTCGACGAAAAAGTCTTCTGCTTTAATGACCCGCTCGCCTTTACCGCCAGCCACGACCAGTTCAGCGTCCAGAGCGAGAATCGCGGCAGGCCAGTCGGCCGCCGGATCGGCATGGGCCAGGCTTCCACCGATGGTTCCCCGGTTGCGTACTTGTACGTCGCCCAGGTGCGTCGCCGTTTCCGGCAGCAGCGGGCAGATGCGACGGAGTAGGTCTGATGACTCGATCTGATAATGCGTGGTCAGGGCGCCAATGCGGACGTGGCCGCCTTCCTCGCGTATGTAAGACAGGTCCTTGATCTTGCTGATGTCAATCAGCACGCCCGGCTGCATCAGGCGCAGCTTCATGGCGGGAATCAGGCTGTGTCCGCCGGCCAGGAGCTTGGCGTCGTCTTTATGTTTGGCCAGGAGAGACAGAGCGTCGTCAAGGCTTTTTGCGGCGATGTAATCAAACTGTGCTGGAATCATGATGGTCCTCGCTTATGCGGCCCCGGCTGATTTCTTATTGATGATCCGCCAGACGTCCTCCGGCTTGATCGGCATGTCCATGTGGCGCACGCCGAAAGGCGACAGCGCGTCAATCACCGCGGACACAACGGCCGGAGTAGCGCCAATGGTCCCGGCTTCGCCCACGCCTTTGACGCCCATCGGGTTCACCGGGCTGGGCGTTTCCGTGCGGTCCAGTTCCATCCAGGGAACCATTTCGGCCCGCGGCACCGCGTAATCCATCAGCGTGCCGCTCACCAGTTGGCCCTGGTCGTCGTACACCACCTCTTCGTACAGCGCCTGGCCGATGGCCTGCACAATCCCCCCATGCACCTGGCCGTGGACCAGCAGAGGATTGATGACCTTGCCGCAATCGTCCACGGCAATGTACCGCTGGAAGTGGATTTCCCCGGTGTCGCGGTCTATTTCCACGACTGCGATGTGTGAGCCGAAGGGGAAAGTGAAATTCTTAGGTTCAAAGAACGATGTTGCCGAGAGTCCCGGTTCCATGTCCGGCGGCAGATTTCTCGCCAGGTGAGCGGCGAGAGCGACTTCCTGGATAGTGATGCTCTTGTTTTCGCCTTTGACCTGGGCGCTGAATTTGCCGTCCTGGAATGTCACCGGAGCGGACCCGGCTTCCAGGATGTGCGCCGCCAGTTTGGTGGCTTTCTCGTTTAGCTTCTCGAGCGCCATATAGACGGCGGTCCCGCCGACGGCCGTTCCCCGGCTGCCGAACGTGCCGATGCCGTATTGCACAATAGCGGTATCGCCATGAATTACTGTGACGTCGTTGATATTCACGCCCAGGTGGTCGCCGGCGAGTTGAGCAAATGAGGTTTCCTGTCCTTGACCGTGCGGGGAACAGCCGGTAAGGATGGTGACTTTTGCCGTGGGCTCAATCCTGACGGTGGCGCTTTCCCAGCCTCCGGCAGGGGCCGCCGCCGACGGGCCGATGGCGCAGATTTCAACATAGGTTGACACGCCAATTCCCACAATGCGTCCTTCGTTGCGTGCGCGCTTTTGGTCCTCGCGCAACTTGGGATAGTTGGCCATATCGAGCGCTTTCTTCAGCGTCAGCTCGTAGTCGCCGCTGTCGTAGAACAATCCCGTCGCGGTCTTGAACGGCTTGTCGCCGCCAAACGGAGCAGGGAAATTCTTGCGACGGACGGCAACGGCGTCCAGGCCGAGTTCCGCCGCTACCAGATCCATCGCGCGCTCCACGACGTACGTTGCTTCCGGGCGGCCGGCGCCGCGATAGGCGTCTGTGGCTACCTTATTCGTGAATACGCCGGTGGCGTTCATCTGGATAGCGGGAATTTTGTAGCAGCCGGAAAGCATCAGGCCGGTCAGCGTCGGAATGGCCGGCGTGAGCAGTTGGAAGTACGCGCCCATATCGGCGTAGACGTTGTAGCGGAGGCCGGTGATGGTGCCGTCTTTTTTGCAGCCGACTTCTATATAACCCGTCTGGCCGCGGCCATGGATTGTCGCCTGCATGTTCTCGCGGCGCGTTTCAATCCACTTTACCGGTCGGTCGAGCTCCATGGAGATCCAGCCCATCAGCGCTTCTTCCGCATAGACATTGAGCTTGGAGCCGAAGCCGCCGCCGACTTCCGGCGCGATCAGCCGCAATTTGTTCTCGGGCATGCCCAGCATAATGGCGATTTGTGTGCGCGCCAGGTGGGGAATCTGCGTGGATGTCCAAAGTGTCAGTTCCTGTTCGCCGGGATAGTATCGGGCGAGGACGCCGCGCGGTTCCATGGCGACGGGCGCCAGTCTCCGGTGCAATATCTTCTGCTTGACGATCTTGTCGGCGGACTTCAACGCCGCTTCGATATCGCCTTCGCCCGCGGTCAGAGTGTAGGCGATGTTCGTGCCGAATTTTTCGTGAATCACCGGGCCGCCCTGGGCCGCTTTTTCTTCATTGAGTACTACGGGCAGTTCTTCGTACTCTACCTGGATCAAATCCACGGCGTCGCGCGCGGCGTATTTGTTTTCTGCCACGACCACAGCAATAGGCTGGCCGACAAAACAGACTTTGTTCGTAGCCAGCACGCGGTAGTCAGGAACTTTCAGGCCGGGCAGCGCCGCGGCGCAGGGCACCGGGCCAATGGCTCCTGACGCCTCCAATCCCGTAAAGACAGCCAGCACTCCCGGGGCCCTGCGGGCCGCGCCCACGTCGAGGCTCTTGATGTGCGCATGTGCGTAAATGGAGCGCAGAAAGGCGGCATGCGCCGTGTCCGGCAATTTGATGTCATCGACATAGTGCGCCAGACCCTGGATCAGCCGGGGGTCTTCGGTGCGCTTCACGCTCTTGCCTACGTATTTCTCCGCCATGGGACCTCCGCTGGAGTTATCGCGCGACTGCCGGTTTGGATTTCATTTTTTTGGCGGCGCACTGCACCGCCTGGACAATGTGCTGATAACCGGTGCAGCGGCAGAGGTTGCCCTCCAGGCCGTGCCGGATTTGCTCGTCTGTAGGATCGGGGTTTCTCTCCAGGAGCTGGGCCGCCGCCACGATCATGCCGGGCGTGCAGTATCCGCACTGCAATCCATGGTGCTCCCAGAAGCCTTGCTGGACCGGATGCAATTCTCCGTTCTGCGCCAGACCTTCAATGGTCGTGACCGTACCGCCATTCGCCTGTACGGCCAGCAGGGTGCAGGACTTTATCGCCTGGCCGTCCAACAGCACCGTGCAGGCGCCGCACAAGGAGGTCTCACAACCGATGTGCGTCCCGGTAAGGCCGAGAGCATCGCGCAAGTAGTGCACCAGCAGCAGGCGTGATTCAATTTCGCTTCGGTGAGTAACGCCATTCACCGTGACATTGATTGTCTTCATGGACCATCTTCTCCAGCAGCATGTCTTATTTCAAAAATCCGGAATCAAGAATCCGGAAACCAGAAACCTCGAAAATCTTAAAGCAACCGTGAAGATTAGGCCATAGGGCCAGGAGCGAATCCGGGTGGGTGTGTAGCATCCGGGCGATTGCACCATTTGTTATGCAACTTGTTATGGAACCACGGGAAGTGGGTGAGCGTGGCGCTCACCCATACTTGCAGGCAGCTCACTTGGCTGCGGGGATGTAGACCCTGTCCTGTGTTGCCAGCTCCGCGTGTGGCACTTCGGTTTCCACTTTGATGTGCCGGAGTTCGCCTTTCTCGCCGGCCTTAATAAGGAACGTGAGCCTGAACTGGTGGCGCAACCGCTCTGCGAACTCATCGAGGAAAGGCCCGAAGGAGATCGGCGTCTGGACACCCTGGAAGTAGGATTCTGCTCCGGTAGCGTCCGCAAGCTGCGACAGGTTCGACTGGCCAAAATTCACCCGCCAAAAAGTGTGGCCGAAATGGCCGGCGCGCGAGGCATAGATCGAATAGACCTGTACTCCGGCCCTTTGCGTGTGGTCAATGGTTTCTGCAAGGTAAGTGTCGCTTGGGCCAGGCTCCAGTTCGTCAATGCCGGAAGTGACCATGAATATTTCGTGCCTGCGCGGCGTCGGTGGCCAGCGCTTGATCAGGTCGGTAACCGACAAATAGGGGCTGGACATGCTGCCGCCCGAACCCAAAGTAAGGCGCAGCGCTTTCGCGGCCTGCGCATGGTCCGCAGTGGGGTCCTGACGGACATCTACAGTGCCGTTCCGCATGTAACCCACGCCAATGGCGGTGGTTGCAGGTTGCGCATTGATGAATTTGCGGAGATCGTCCAACTGCAGTCCAACGCTGGGATCGGTGGCGTCGTCGATGAGCAGAAACAGTTCCAGGCCCGCGTCGCTGCCTTGGAGCGGCACCCAGTCAGTGACTTGCAGCCGGTCCTTGCCTTGAAGGACCCGGACGTCCTCTTTATAGACGACCGGAACTTCCTTGCCGTGTTTGGCCTCCACGGTGACCACAAGACTTACCGGGACCGTCCCCGCTGTCTGTTGAGACCATCCTGTCCCCAACACCAGCGTGAATGCCAATAAGCACCAGAGATTGCGGTTCCTCATAGAAGTTCCTCCTCAAAGTCATTGGATGCTGGGAGTGGCTCAAATGAGCCTGAATCTTGGGGACATGTGTTGGCGGGAAAGAGGAGCGCCTTCTGCAAGCAAGCATTCCGGGCCGGTTGTGACTACCGGCCCGCTTTCCACTGCCAGTCGTGGTATTGTTTCCGCAATTCTGTCTTGAGCAACTTTCCTGTGGACGTATGCGGTAGCTCGGCCACGAAGACGAAATCGTCGGGAAGCTGCCACTTGGCGAATTTCGCGGCGAGAAAAATGCGCAATTCTTCCGGTGCGGCGCTGGTCCCGTTCTTGAGACTCACCACCGCCAGCGGACGTTCCTGCCACTTAGGATGCGGCGCGGCGATCACCGCTGCTTCGCGGACAGCGGGATGGCTCATGAGCGCGTTCTCCAGATCGGTGGAGCTGATCCATTCGCCGCCGGACTTGATCATGTCTTTGCTGCGGTCGACGATCTTGATGCAGCCTGTGGCGTCCATGGTAGCGACGTCCCCGGTGCGAAACCAGCCATCCGCCGTCCAGCGATCGCGCGTTTCCGGCGCGTTCAGATAACTGCCGGCCACCCACGGCCCTCGGACTTCCAGTTCACCGGCAGTCTTGCCGTCTTGTGGCGCTTCGCCTTCCGGAGTGTTGATGCGGGTGTCCACGAAAGGCAGCGGCCAGCCTTGCTTGGTGCGCACTTCGTATTGGCGGTCCTCCGACCATTCCCGCATGGCAGGCCGCAAGCGGCTGATCGTGGCGGTCGGAGAAGTTTCCGTCATGCCCCAGAGCTGTATCATGTGAAATCCGTGGCGATCGAGTCCGCGCATCAGGGCCTCGGGCGGCGCGGTCCCGCCGCACATGATCCGGACGTCCTGCGCCGGCTTCCAGTGGCTGCCACGCTGGTCCATGAGCGCCAGCACCGTGAGCCAGATCGTCGGGACGGCACAAGTGAGAGTGACACCTTCGCGTTCGATGAGATCAAGCAGACTTTCTGCGTCAAGATATTGTCCGGGAAAGACCAGCTTGGCGCCGGTCATCATGGCGCAGTAGGGAAATCCCCAGGCATTGGCGTGAAACATGGAAGAGCCAACCAGCACGGTGTCGTTGTGCGACACACCCGCCACATCCACCGCCGTCTGGGCCAGAGTGTGCAGTACCAGCGCGCGGTGCGAGTAAAGCACACCTTTAGGGTTGCCGGTAGTGCCGGACGTAAAACACATGGCCGCGCCATCCTGTTCGCTCAGGCTGCGAAACACAAAGTTTCCGCTGGCCTGGGCCAGCCACTGATCGTAGTCTTCGTACGGCGCAGCGGAAGAAGTCTGACTGTGGCGCACCACAAAAATGCGTTCGAAGTTGACACGAGACTTGAACTTTTCGAGCACCGGCGCCAGACAATCATCCACGATCAGGAAACGGTCCCCGGCGTGGTTCGCGATGTATGCAATTTCTTCCGGATGCAGCCGCAGGTTCAACGGATGGAGCACGCCGCCGGCGGCGGGAATTCCGAAGTAGGCTTCAAGATGAACATGATGGTTCCACATGAGCGTGGCCACACGGTCGCCGCGTTTCAGCCCGGCGCCGGTGAGGCACTCGGCCAGCCGGCGCGCTTGCTGATAGAACCGCGAAACCGTATGGCGATGGAGGGAGCGGTCCTGCATCCGGGAGACGATCTCTGTGTCGCCAAAGTACTTTCCCGCGCGCTCCAGGATCGCCGTGAGCGTCAGCGGGTAGTCCATCATCGTGTGCATGTTTTGAGGAGCCTCTTCTTGCGCTGGCATTCTATACCGATGATCCGGTTTTTCTTTTCTCTCATGGCTGTGCCTTTTGACATTCACTGGGGGAATGGCCTCAAGCAGGGCAAATTTGGCTGAGTGCTTCCACCTGAGGCAACCCTAAACGCTTAATTAACATCGCGTTAATATAGATTTTATTCTAATATTTGTATTTATTTGCCATCAAAAACTACAGATTATTAAATACATCTTGCCTTCCCCGGGACGGAAGACGATCTAAGTACCTGTCCTTTCAAGCAAACCAAAAACAGAACTGAAGTGGAACGAAGGTTGCTATGGGATTCTGGTTCTCTCTGCAGAATCGCCACCGGCCGCGAAGCCTGTAGAGAGCCAATCACGAAGGAGGACTTGAAATAAATGCGCATGCGCATCCCCCAAAGCTCTTTGAAGTCCCTGTTGCTGGGCTTCCTGCTTTTTCTTTACCCCGGCCTGGCTTTCAGCCAGCACTACGTACAGACCAACCTGGTTTCCAATGTTGCTGGCCGCGCGCCCGTGACCGATCCCAATCTACAGAATGCATGGGGACTGGTGCACAGCCCGACGAGTCCATTCTGGATTTCCAACAACGCGGGCGGCACTTCAACTCTTTATTCGATCGACGCGACTGGTGCGGCGCACATTGTTCCGATCAACGCCCCGGCCGACTTCGTCGCCGTTCCCAATGCTCCCAGCCAGCCGGCTCCGGGATCTCCAACGGGAGTCATGTTCAACGGCAGCGCCACCGACTTTCTGCTGGCTCCAGGCCAGCACGCCTTCTTTCTGTTTGTCACCGAAGACGGAACCGTACAGGGCTGGAACCCGAACGTAAATGTGTTGAGTTCCGTGATCAAAGTTGACCACTCGCAAAAGCCCACTCCGGCGAACGGCGCCGTGTATAAAGGAGCGACCATCGTAGAGGTGAACGGCAAGCGATTCATCCTTGCCGCCAACTTCCGTAGCGCTCACATCGATGTCTTTGACACCAACTTCACCCCGGTGGATCTGGACGATGACGCCTTTAGCGATGACGACATCCCCAATGGCTTTGCTCCGTTCAACGTGCAGGCCATTGGCCCCAACGTGGTTGTAACCTATGCCCGGCAGGACGCAGCCCGGCACGATCCTGTGGGCGGTACGGGCTTCGGTTTCGTTGATGTCTTCAGTCCCAGTGGACGACTCCGCGCGCACCTCCAGCACGGTCCATGGTTCAACGCGCCATGGGGCGCTGTGCTGGCTCCCGGCGACTTTGGCGAGTTCAGCCATGCGCTGTTGATCGGCAATTTCCGCGGGGGAACAATTGCGGCTTTCAATCCCATTACCGGACGCTTCCTGGGAAACGTTCTTAACCCTGATGGCTCGACTCTGAACATCGACGGACTCTGGACCCTGGAGTTCGGCAACAGCGATGGGAGCAGGAACGCCGCCGGACTCCTTAAATCCAACGCTGGTTCGGCACTGACACTGTTTTTTACCGCAGGAACCGACGGGGAAAAGAACGGTCTCTTCGGCACGCTGACCCCCGTTGCTGCTGAATTCGGCGACGACGACGAGCAGTAACAGAGTCCCAACTTGAAATGAAGTGCCAAGCGGCGGAGAACAGATGGCGAGTCTCCGCCGTTTTTGTTCTTTACGGAGATCGTGCTAGCGGAGGTCCGAGGTCGAGAGTCGCGGCGTGCCCGCCGCTGCGTCAGGGAGTTGGGTGCCCGGAACGTTGCTCTTGGCATAGGCCGAGATTCGATGATGCAATACTGTGCGATCAAACGGCTTGCTCAGGTGAGTATCGGCCCCCGCCTGATAGGCGATTTGAATGTCCCGGGAATCCTTGTGGTTCGAGAGAATGATGACATACGGTGCAGGAGAGAAGGTCGCTGAGCGGATCCACTTGCACAACTCAATTCCACTCAGTTTGGGCATTTCCCAGTCGAGAATGCAGACATGAATGCCGCCGGCCTGCAGCAGAGCGCGGGCCTGCTCGCCGTCCTGGGCGGAAACCGCCTGGTATCCCCAGTTGGTCAGAGAAGCTTCCATAAGTCTGAGGGACACAGGTTCGTCTTCTGCAATGAGCACTTTCAGTCTTGCCATCTGGAATGACCGCTGGACTGGTTATCGGCAGGCTGCGTAGAAAACTTCATCCGGGCCGTGTTGAGGTACAACGTGCGTCGTGCAATCGTCCCAGAAATGCCGGCCGGCGCACTGAATCCGCGCGGTCCGGTGAGAGCGGTGCTTTACTTGTTCCCGAGGACCAGCTTGGCGATGGTTTGCAGCTGCATGTTGGAAGTGCCTTCGTAGATCTTGCCGAATCTTGGCGTCGCGATAATACTTTTCGACGGGATAATCTTTTGTGAAGCCGTAGCCGCCGTAAATTTCCACGCACAGCGACGCCACGCGCTCGGCCACTTGCGAAGCGAACAGCTTGGTCATGGCGGCTTCTTTCACAAAGTTCATCCCCGCATCTTTCATGCGGGCGGCGTTATAGACCATCATGCGCACGGCCTCGATCTCCGTGGCCATCTGCGCAATCTGGAATTGAATGCCCTGAAACTCGGCAAGGCTCTTGCCGAACTGTTTGCGCTCCTGGGCGTATTTCGCCGCATATTCCCACGCTCCGCGCGCCAGACCGAGCATCTGCGCGCCAATGCCAATGCGTCCTTCATTCAGCGTTTCGATAGCGATCTTGTAGCCTTTGCCTACCTCGCCCAGGACGTTTTCCCTGGGCACACGGCAGTCTTCCATAATCAATTCGCAGGTGCTGGACGCGCGGATGCCCAGCTTGTCTTCCTTTTTTCCGACGCTGAATCCAGGAAAGCCTTTTTCTACGATAAACGCCGTAATGCCCTTGTATCCGGCGGAAGGATCAACCGTGGCCAGCATAATCAAGATACCGGCTTCCTTACCGTTGGTGATCCAGAGCTTGCGGCCGTTCAGAACGTACTCGCTGCCTTTCAGGTCCGCGCGGGTCTGCAGGGCAAACGCGTCCGAGCCTGAACCCGCTTCGCTGAGCGCGTAAGCGCCGACAGTGTTGCTGGTCATTCTGGGCAAGTAGCGTTTCTTCTGGTCGTCGGTAGTCCAGCGCAGCAAGGCATTGTTGACCAGCGTGTTCTGCACGTCCACGATCACGCCGGCTGAGGGATCAACACGCGAGATCTCTTCCACCGCCAGAATGGACTCGAAGAAGGTACCTCCAGCGCCGCCGTACTGTTCCGGGACTTCAATTCCCATGAATCCGAGCTGAAAGAACTGTTTGATGATTTCGTGCTCGAAGGCGCCTTTCTCGTCCATTTCCCGGACTTTGGGACGGATGCTCTGGTCGGCAAACCGGCGAACGTTGTCGCGAAACAACAGTTCGTCTTCCGTGAGGGCGACGAGCGGCTGCCGCAGCGGGGCGATCTGTTCAGAAACGGCCATAAGCATCCTTTAGCAGAAAGATAGCAAACGAAAAATTGTATCACCGGCGATGAACCCTATCATCAGGACATGGATCGCGAAAATGCCTAATCGTCCGCATTTGACTCAATCCCTCGAGAGATTTCTAATCTCTAACATTATGCGCGTAGCCTTTCTAGGACTAGGAATTATGGGACGGCCCATGGCCACGAACCTGGCCAAAGCCGGACACGAAGTCACCGTCTGGAACCGCAGCGCCGGCCAAGCAGTGCCCGGCGCCAAAGCCGCCGCTACTCCAGCTGAGGCGGTCAAGGGCAAAGAGGCGGTGTGGGTCTGCGTCTCAGACACCAAAGCTGTCGAACAGGTCCTTTTCGGCCCCAAAGGCGCCGCGGCGGCGCTCGAAAAGGGAACTGTTGTCGCCGATTCCAGTACCATCTCTCCCTCCGCGAGCGTGCAGTTTGCCAAAAAGCTCCGCGAGCAAGGGTGCGATTTTCTGGACGCTCCGGTCACCGGCTCGAAAGTCGCGGCGGAAGGCGGTACCCTGATCTTCATGATTGGCGGCAACGCGACGACCATCGAAAGAGTCCAACCATTGTTGAAGTCCATGGCCAAACACGTCATTCACATGGGTGACAACGGCAAAGGACTATCCGCCAAGCTGGCCCAGAACATGAACATCGTCTTCATCTATGAAGGCCTTTGCGAAAGCCTTACTCTGGCCAGGAAGCTGGGCGTGGCGCCGGAAAAAATGTTTGAGCTGATCAGCGCATCCATGATCCGCTCCGGCGTTGCCGAGTATAAGCAACCATTCATCCTCAAGAAGGATTACACGCCAAACTTTCCTCTGAGACTCATGCACAAGGACATCCACCTGATGCTGGACGCCGGCAAGGAAAACGGCGTTGATCTTCCCGGCTTGGCCAAGATTGACGAAATCTACGAAGAAGCCAAACGCCGCGGCCTGGACGACCTGGACTATGCCGCGACTATCACCCTGTTGGAAGAGCGGGCCGGGCTAAAGTAATTCCGCAATCAGCCCTTAGCGACCATGCGCCGTATTGTCGCCGGCTCATTGAGCTGGTGCCGACGATGTCTGTGTGGTTGCTTTCCGGGTCTTCTTGGCTGCGGGAGTATTGTCCACAATGACCTTCTTTAGCGGCTGCTGCTTCTGAGCGGCAGCGTTGGCGTGGACTAATTGCGCTTCCAGGGAAACGGCGCTTTGCTCGATATAGCCGGACAGGCTCTGCCGGACTTTGTCCAGGGCGCTTGCGTCGGCTGACAGAGGCTCATATTCTTCGTCCTGGCCGTAGCTACCCGCGGCTTCCACCAGGGAATTCAGGAACTCATAAACCACGTTGAGGTTGTGATACAGCTTAAAAGTCTGGGAGACGCTGGCCGGCGCGTCTTGTACTTCGTTGATCAGGCTGGGGATGGCAGTCCGGATGTTCCGCTGCAACGAGTTTGCGACTTGCTCCATTTGCTGCCTTTGCGAGCTGTCGGTCTTCCATTTTTCAATGTGGAGCCTGCCAATGTCCGCATTGGTCGCTTGAGCAACCCGTTGAATTTCAGAGATGATGGGGCTGAGCTCCGGCGGCAGCGGTCGTGCCGGTGCCGCGGTTGAACGCGTCGCCGTCTGTGCCGCAACACCCAACACAAAGAAAAGCAGGATGCTTCCTCTCAGGGCACTCCTCATTCTGTCCTCCTGCAAAATAAGTTAGATGAGTATAGTCGGGCAAGAGTTTGGTTGAGAGCTGCCATTTTTTGCGCCCAGACGGCGCCCGAGAAATTGATTAAACATAGGCCCCGCGCAGACGATCTGCACAGGGCCTGGTCATCGTAAGCACTGATTCACCGGTGTTTGATGAAGCTTCCGGTTTGCAGTTCGGCCATGGCCTGGCGCAACTGTTCTTGCGTGTTCATTACAATCGGGCCGTACCACGCAACCGGCTCTTCGATCGGCTTACCCGATACCAGCAGGAAACGGATGCCCTCGTCGCCGGCCTGCACCGCGATCTCGTCGCCGCGGTCGAAGAGCACCAGCGAGTGATTGCCGGCATCGTAGACAGGCAGCGCGTCCGGTTTCGCGGCCTGCTCCGTCAGGACCGCGCGCGGTTCCGAGGAGTCGCGGAACGTGCCGGAGCCCGCGAACACGTAGGCAAAGGCGTTGCGTGTAGTCTCGACTTTCAGCCGCTTCCGCTTTCCCGGCGCAACGGATATATCGAGATAATTCGGATCAGCGGCCACGCCTTCCACCGGCCCCTTCTTGCCCCAGAACTCACCGCAGATAACGCGCACGCGGGTGCCGTCATCATCGGTGACCTCGGGGATCGCGCTCGCCGGAATGTCCTGGTAGCGTGGATCGGTCATTTTCAGCGTGGCCGGCAGGTTGGCCCACAACTGGAATCCGTGCATGCGGCCTTGTTTGTCGCCCTTCGGCATTTCCTGATGGAGAATGCCGCTGCCGGCCGTCATCCATTGCACGTCGCCGGCCGTCATTTTGCCCTTGTTGCCCAGGCTGTCACCGTGCTCCACAGAACCCGCGAGCACGTACGTGATCGTCTCGATCCCGCGGTGTGGATGCCAGGGAAATCCCGCCAGATAGTCTTTCGGGTTGTCGTTGCGAAAATCATCGAGCAGCAAAAAAGGATCGAAGTCCTTCGTCTTGCCGAAGCCGAACGCCCGCTGCAACTTCACGCCGGCGCCTTCGATCGTGGGCTTCGGTTGGATAATCTGTTGAACTGGTCGGAGTGACATAACTCCCTCTTTTCTGCGCCAGGCAGCACACCGCTTAGATGTCTGCCTGGCGGCGAATGATTCAGGCCTTCACGAACTGGACGTCAAGCGTGATGGTAACGTCGTCGCCAACGAGAATTCCACCGGTCTCCAGCGCGGCGTTCCATGTCAGGCCGAAGTCCTTGCGGTTGATCTTCGTAGTGGCCGACAGTCCCACACGCGTATTTCCCCAGGGGTCCTTGCCGGGCGCGGTTGGTCCTTCTACATTGAACACCACATTCCGGGTCACACCGTGGATAGTCAGGTCGCCCGCGACCGCCAGCTCTCCGTTGCTGACCCGGCTTACGCGAGTAGACTTGAGGGACAGCGTGGGGAACTTCTCGACATCGAAAAAGTCGGCGCTCTTGAGATGCGTATCGCGCTGGGCTTCGCGCGTGTTGACGGATGCGGCCTCGACCGTGGCCTCCAGGCGGGACCTGGTCAGATCGGATTCGTCCAGGGCCAAGACACCGTTGATTCCGGTGAATTGGCCTTTTACGTTGGAAATCATCATGTGTTTGACCTTGAACTCGGCCACGGAGTGGACCGGGTCGATGTTCCAGGTGGAGATGGTGGAGGCTGTGGCGGCCGCGGTGGCCGCGGTTTGCGGACTAGCGAGTGTGCTCATGGTAAGTTCCTTTCTACGCTATTAGATTCGTTACACCGATAATCGTTGTAACAAATATGTGTTCCAAAAAATAGACTCACAACACCTGGCTCCGGCAAATGCGCAGCAGTTCCGTCAAGGTCCGCAGGCGCTTCGGCCCCAAGTGACCTAATTGAGCGCGATGGGCGGCCAGTATCGGGTCGTCGAGCCGCGCCAGGACTTTGAGGCCCTCCGGTGTGATACGGGCCATCACTGTCCGCCGGTCCTTGGTTTCGCGGCATCGCGAGATCAGGCCGCGCTTTTCCAGGCGGTCGAGCAGACGGGTGACATCCGGGTCGCGCGTAATCATGCGGTTGGCGATCTCGCCACAGGGCAGCCCCGCAGGCGATCCGCGCAGGATTCGCAGCACGTTGTATTGCGTTGACGAGACGTTCTCCGTCTTGATGAGCTTGACCAGGCCGCGGGACAGCATATCGGTGGTTCGAATCATCTCCAGGAACGCCATCTCCTCGGGACAGGCCGGCCGCCGGAGCTTTTTCCCGGACTGGTTGGCCTTTGCCATGTAACAACGATACTCGTTATCACGAATATTGTCAAGACGGAGGGTGCACCCGGGAAGCGATCCAGGACCGCCGGGCAACACAACGACCTACACCTGCGCCGGGGCGGCAACGCGTGCAAACAGTGGGCGCGCGGGGATCGTGACCTCGGCCTCCTGGAGCGAGGAAGGAGCGGTGGAAAATCCGGAGCACCAGGCCTGCCCGGGATTACTTGCGTCGCTTTGAAGGCAACCTCCATAAGCTACCCACAAGACGAGCCACGTCCAAGCCTCTGGCCCACGTCAAGTGATTGTTTATCGCTCGGTAAACTCGCCTGGCTGACTTCTGAATCTATGACCGGGTTCCGTTGTTCAACGCAAGACAAGTTACACTTCAAAGCTCTCGTGACCAAAACCGTGCTTGCAACACCAGTGCTGGAATACTGGTTGATGATGGGTAAGTGACTGATAGCGATAGGCTAAGCGCGACATCCAGTCCAACACGAGCTTCCCTTAAAATGACTAATTATTCCTGTTGCCTTTGACAGCGTTTTCGTGTTCAATCAGTACCGCTTTCCTCCAGCACCAGTAGAGTTTTTTAAGCCGAAACAACAAAGTTGTCTGTGACCGGTCCGCGCGCACCAGTGGCGCCGGGCCACAGGAGAACTTCAGTGCGGCTGCGGGCATTACTCACGATTCCGTTCGTAGTGGCGCTTGCAGCGGCCAGTACAGGTGCGCAATCATCATCGCCCGCCGCTTTGCGCAAAATCGGAGAGCTGGAACTCCAGATCCAGGGCATCTCGGCGACAGTACAGCCTGCCAATCCAACTATTCCCAAGAACACTGCTGCTGGAGTGAAGATAGTTGTAAGTACGCCGTCTGGGACGCTAACTTCAGCCGACGTCGCGAAATTTCTCGGCGGAAGCTTTGAAGTGCATGGTGAGCTTTCCGGTCCCGGACTTACGGGCACAATTACGTTGCCGTTCATTGATCCGAACGGCGGCAGCGCGCCTATTGTAGATCCGCTCCTGCTGCCGATTCCCGCATTGTCCGAAGCGGGCGACTATACCCTGAGCAATCTGCGCATCACGGTGAATCAAAAACCGGCCATGGATGTTTCCCCCTCCACCATTCCGGTCAAGGTAATTGACCAGGTACTGATTACATCGGTAGAGACCCGCGCTCTGACCCTGGACGAAATCAGGAAACTGGGAATTGTTCTGGGCAGCGGCGATTTTCTTGGATTCCAATTCACCATTGGCCTGGCCCTGCAGTCCAATGCCACGACGATTACTTTCCCGGTAGTCTTCGGGCCCAACGGCGTACCGATTCCACAGCCACTCACTCCCCCGGCTGCACCGCCGCGCGGCAGTGTAGATGTTCCGATCCCGACCCTTGTCCCTGTGCTCTTGAGCCTGCTGGACAAAAACGGCAACCCGATCCCCGAACCAAAGCTCCCCAACGGCAGTGCCGCTCCGGTGAGGATACCCGGCGTTCTGGTGATTCCCGGTGATATTGGTTTCCTGAAGCAGTTCTTCTCGGCGCAATTATTTGTAGCCAACGGTTCGCCCGGCGGCTCCGGGCTGGTGGTGCACAGCGTGACCGGCACTATTCACCTGCCTCAGGCGGCGGATGGGATTCCGGCGGACGCGCCGCTGAGCCTGCCGGACCTCAAAGCCGGGCCGCAGGCGACGACGAAGCCGGTACGGGGTGTAGGCCCCGACGGCCAGACCGGCACAGCCGATGACGTCGATACGCTCAACCCTGGCGACCAGGCGGAAGCCGAGTTTATTATTCGCGGCGACAAAGAAGGCTTCCAGCCCATCAGCTTCGACATCACGGGAACACTCGAGGGCCTGGTTACCGGGCCCGTGACGGTCAAAGGAAACACGGTAGGCGGGGTACTGGTTCGAAATCCGTTTTTCGATCTGACGTTTGCCGTGCCCGCAGTGGTGCGGGCGAGCGAGCAGTTCAAGGTTTTCGTTACGGTCAAGAATATCGGCCAGTCGACCGCGAACCTGCTCAAGCTCACCATAGACTCTTCCCAGTTGAGTGGGGCCATACTGTTAAGCGATCCGACCCAGACCATTGACACGATCGCTGGCGGCGGTTCCAAGACCCTCACTTACTTATTCAAGAGCCAGCGTACCGGCCAGGTATTCGCCAGCTATCTGCACTTTGACACCAACGACGGCTCGACCGGCGAACTCAAGTTCACGCTGGGGGTCGGGGAGCGGGGCATACCGTTGTCGCCGGATACGCTGGTGCTGCCGGCCTCGGTCGCTAATCTGCCGGATTCGGTGGTGAGTGCCGCCATGCGGGTTCTGGGCGAGGGCTGGAGTATCGCGAATGCACCCGCCGGAACTCTGCCGGCCAACGTGATTCGCACCAACAAAGCCGTTGTGACGCAAAAAGCACTGGCGCTCGCCGAAGCCGGTTTACGAGTTGAACTTGGCCAGCCGCTGGGCGATGCTCTGCGTGACGTGATGGCCGACTTCTATGGCGGCAACCCGCTGGATCCAGGGTTCGATCAAATGCTGCGGCAGACCGATGCAGGCCGTGACTTCCAGCGCGCCATCGGTGCGGCGCTGGTCCAGCCAGTCTCCGATGCGGGCGGCGTGTTGAATTATCAGCAGACCCTCTCGCAGGTCTTCGCTTCCGGACAGGACTTCGTGTCTTTTGCGGTGTCCAGCGGTTCCGCGGCGCCTCCTGTCGTGTTCAGCCTGACCAATGGAACCGGCAACGTATCCCAGACTCTTGGACAACCTAATCAGTTGAGTAATGTTCCCGGATTCGTCCAGGTTCCGATCGGCAACAGCGATGCCTCTCCGCTGCTGGCCCTTCTGACCGCGCCGGTGTCGTCTCCGTATTCACTAATGCTCACGGGAACGGGCCCCGGCACGATGGACGTGGCCGTGACGATGCCTCACGGGGACGGTAATTTCATCCGCGGGCAGCTCGCAGGAGTGCCGCTTGCGCCGGGCAGCAAAGCGCGCATCGTAATGGACTTTGGTCAGCCCGACCGGCTGGTGCTGGAGCAGGACACCAATAACGATGGCACGTTTGCTACCCAGCAGCCGTTGAGCACCAGCATCATCGTGGCATCCGGGCCGCAGTTTGTTTCCGCGACACTGATTGACGGGGCCACCTTGCCAGGTGCGAGCCCCTTGGGTGTCCAGATGGCCTTGCTGTTTGACCGCATTGTGGATAGCACCACCTCCGGCGGCCCGGGAAATTATCAAATCCCATCGAATGCCGTGCAGGAAGCCCGGCCGCAACTTTCCGGGAGGATTGTTGTAGCCAACCTGCTGGCTCCGGAAGGCCCGTATGTGCCGACATCGGTCACTGTGAGCGGGATTGCCGATGGGCGCGGAGTATCAGGCCCCAGCGCAACGCAGCCCTTGCAATCTCGTTTGCAGGACCCCGGCGCGGTGGTTTCCGGACGCGTCTTCAACCCGGACGGCACGCCGCTGCCCACTGCAATCATCACTTATTCCGGCGTGCGGCCGCTGCAGCCGGGTGAAAGTTGTGGTGACCTGGATCCTCCGCCCATGGTCGGCTATGCAAATTTTGTGGTGAACTCCGACGGCCGCTATGAGATCCGGTACGTCCATCAAGACCAGTGCGGATTTCCATTTTCCATTTCCACGCAGGACCCCAATACCGGCGGATTGCGCCAGGTCAACAGTTTTGTGCGGACGGCGGGAGAACACCAGAACATCGATTTACCGCTTTTTGGCCGCGGTGGAGTGAATGGCACGGTACGGGACCTCAACGGCGCGCCGGCGCCTGGAACCACGGTAGTTGTTCTGAGCGGGACAGACACACAGATTGGCGCCCAGACCATCACCGACGGCAACGGGTTTTATTCCGTCTCCGGGATCACGGTAGGACAAGTGAGCGTACAGGCAGTGAAAGGCACCAGCCTGGGCCGGAGTGCGGGAACCATAGGACGGGCGGGAAGCACAACGACGATCGACGTGACGCTGGATAGCGGGGCCGTGACCGTCTCGGGAGCTCTCAACAAACTGGAGAATGGAGTGACCACCCCCATTCCCAACTGGCCGGTGGTGTACGAACTGCGTGATCCGTCGAGAATCGATCCAATACCAGTGGGTGTTGCGAATACCGATCTCAATGGGAATTTTACGATCACCAACGTGCCGGTGGGCAACTTCATCCTCATTTCCCATCTCAACACGCGGGACTTCGCCCAGATCACCGGCTTTGCCGAGACCGGCAAAGACCTTCCCCATCAAAACCTCACCATCGTCGTCAATTCGACCACTTTTGGGACGGTCAACGGAAAAGTGAGTTTCCCGGACGGCTCTGCGGCGGGCGGCGTGGTTGTTTTTAGCACCCAGGGAGGAGTGCTGAGCAACCCGGACGGGACTTACTCGCTGCCGGGATTCGCGATTCAGCCCAGCAGCCAGATGGTAACGGCAGCGACCCGGGACGGGTTGCGGTCAGCATCGGCATCCGTGCTGGTCAACCAGCCGAGCCAGGTGGTGAACGGGGTCGATATAACGCTTTCGGGTATCGGCACGGCCCAGTTCACCGTGCTGGATGCCAAAGGGAAACCTGTGCCCGGGCAAACGGTCGGCTTTGGTTGCCCGTTTGACTGCGGCTGTCTTGGGCAAACTACCGGAGTGGACGGGGTCGTCAAATTCACTGGGATGTCAGTTGGGAAAATTTCCGTTGTCGCCGTCTCTGCTTCTTCTGGTACTTCGGATCTTGCCACGGGAACGGCTTCGATTCCCAGAGACGGCGCCACTGGTTTTGGCGTACTGCGGTTTAATGGAAGCGGCGCCGTGACGGGTAATGTTCTGGACCCGGATAAAAGGCCGGCTTTCGGTGCAGACATTGGCCTGACCTCGAATGTCTTTGATGAGTCAAGCTGTTCTCTTCAGTCCACTCAATCGCAGCACGTGCAGACCGATACTTCCGGTAATTTCAAGTTTTCCAACGTGCTGGTTGGTAGCGTGGGAGTGGCGGCGTCGCAGATTTTCTTCCCCACGCAGGTAGGAGCAAGAGGAACAATCTCCAGCGCCGGACAGACGGTCAATTTCAATTTGCAGCTGGTCAATACCATTTCCGGAAGGTTTTCCGGCAATGTATTCCTGCCCGATGGGGCCGTCCGCGCGGGGGCCGGAGTGCAGATTACCGCCAACGGTCCGCTGCCGGATGTCACCGTTCAGACCGACGCCAACAGCCAGTTTGCCTTCGCCAAGATATTTCCCCAGGGCACTTATACGGTAACCGTGCGCGATCCGGTCAGCGGCGGATTGGCCCAGGAGAATGTGTTCCTTCCCTCCGCGCAAGACGTGACACACGACTTCCGGCTGAAGGGCCGAGGGACGGTGAACGTGCAGGTGGTGGACGGGTCCAACAACCCTGTCCCTAACGCCTCCGTGACACTGACGGAGAACTCATTCCCCAACGAGCGACTGGAAAGCACCATCCAGCCTTCCGATCAGGGTACAACCACGTTCCAGCAAGTCTTCGAAGGGCCTCTCTCAGTCGTGGCCTCGGACACTTTTGGGCGAGGCGGCCGAACCTCTTCCGTGCTCGTCCATCCTGGAGATACGGTCAACGTTGTTGTGCAACTGTCGAGTACGGGCACGGTCCAAGGCCATTTCCTGATGCCGGATAAGACGACGCCGATTCCTTTCGGCGGGGTGAGCCTGTTTGCCAATGGACGCCAGATTGGGTCCGTGACCACTCAGGGCACCGGCGATCCGGGCGCTTTCAGCTTTAACTTTGTGCCCGCCGGACCGGTACGGCTGCAGGCGCAGGACCCTTTGACTGCCCGCATCGGCAACGCCGCCGGTACTATCAGCACCGATGGCCAGGTACTGGTGCTCGACGTGGTCGCCCAGGGACTCGGCACGGTGCGGGGAGCAGTCACCAGCGAAGGCGCACTCCAGGCTGGCGCGAATGTCGATATTTTCTCCGGCGCTTATCACGCGGTGACCTCGTCCGATTCCACGGGCCATTACATGATCTCCGGAGTGCCGGAAGGGCACATCGTGGTGAATGCCAGTCTGCAGAATGGTTTCCTGCTGGGCGGAGCGTCGGGGACGATGTCCGGGGACGGAACCACGGTCAATATTGATGTGGCATTGCGTGGCTCGGGTGGAATCACCGGCCAGGTGGTGCAGGCCGATGGAAAGACCCCAGCGACTTCTTCCCTGGTCACAGTACAGGTGGGCGGGCAAGGCGGTGGAACGCTCACTGATACCACCGACACGAGCGGGAACTTCGGCTTTCCCCAGGTGCCGGAGGGAACGGCCATCCTCAACGTTTCGGTTCTGGGAAGCATTGATCAGGCTCAGTCGAGCGTTACCGTGGTGGGCGGCTCGACCGTCCAGACCACCGTCCGGCTCAATGGTGTAGGCTCGATCACCGGCCACACCCTGGATTCGAACGGGAGCCCGATCTCCGGGCATTTATTCCTTTCCGGGACCGGGGCCTTCCCGTACAGCTTCGTTTTTGACAGCAATCCCGATGGCAGCTTCTCTGTCCCGCAAGTCCTGGCCGGAACGTTTACCGCCAGTTTGAGCGCGCAGTCGGGAGCGTTCACGCTGTATGGGTCGACCTCATCCAGTGTTGTGCCCAACCAGAACACTGCCATTCAGGTGCAGGTGCAACCGAGCGGCACGGTGCGCGGGACGGTCTTGCGCTCAGACGGGACTACGGCAGCCGCCGGCTCCAGCGTGACTCTGAGCCTGGCGCGCGGAGGATCGGTTGTTGTCCAGGCGCAGACCGACGGCACATTCAAAGCTGATGGCGTTCCGTTGGGAGACTTCTCGGTACGCATCAGCGATCCGGTCAGCACTGGGCAAGCGCTGATTCAGGGGCAGACGCTGGCGACCAACGGCCAGACGGTCGATCTCGTCAATATCGTTTTGAACGAT
>Ga0210407_10000830_pt1 | contig 32046 bp, 32 predicted proteins | sample IncBWC27MmetaG_FD_150860 | JGI IMG/M metagenome (GOLD analysis project Ga0210407, IMG submission 150860) | Forest soil microbial communities from Barre Woods Harvard Forest LTER site, Petersham, Massachusetts, United States - Inc-BW-C-27-M | ecosystem: Environmental > Terrestrial > Soil >...
AGGTAACGGGGAAATCGAGGATTGCGATTCGCCTGCGCGCGAACTGGCGCGGGCGATTGAAGAGATCGATGGGCGTTCGGCGATTCGCATGATTTTCCGCCAAGATCGGTACGGGCGAGGCGGGGATCACTATCCGTTTTATAAGGCGGGCCTGCCTGCGGTGCGATTTACCGAACCCCTGGAGAATTACGAGCATCAGCACCAGACGCCCCGGATGGAAAACGGAATCGAATACGGCGACCTGGAAAAATATCTCGATTTTAAATTTATGGGGAATGTGGTGCGGGATAACGCGGAAGTGTTGCGGCAACTGGCATTGGCTCCGGCGACGCCTGGCAAAGTGAGGTTGACGGGAGCAGTTACGCCGGATGCCAAGGTTTCCTGGACCGCTGAGGATGATTCGGAGCGGGCTGGGTTTGAAATTCTCTGGCGAGAAACAACGGAAGCGCGATGGCAGGTTTATGAGTTTGTGGAAACGCAGGGCGAGACGGTGTTGAAGGGCGTTTCGACGGACAATCATTATTTTGCGGTCCGATCGGTAGGGAAAAATGGGGCGCGGTCGATTGCGGTGATTTCAGAGGCGGAGCGGAGAGCGCCGCCTCTACCCGCTCAGCCAAAACAATAAGGATAGTTCTTTCAGGATTCTTGGAGAATGGGGAGCTGAAGAATGAAAAACATGTTGCGAATCTGCGTCGTGACGACACTTTTCGCCTTCGGAACCGCTGGGTGGGCGGCGGGACAGGCTCCTGAGAAGGAGGGGAAGGCGGCGGAGGCGAAGGCTGCTGAGAAATGTGATGCAGCGTCAACGAAGGAAGAGACATCGGTGACGGAGCACGGTATTCGGGTTGGCGGGCAGACGATTCCGTATAAGGCGACGGCCAGCACCACGCAATTGAAAAATGAGAAGGGCGAAGTGACGGGTTTGATGTATTCCGCGGCGTATACGCGGAGCGACGTGAAGGACTCGAGTTCGAGGCCGGTTTCGTTTCTCTATAACGGCGGACCGGGATCGGCAACGATGTGGCTCCACATGGGGGCGTTTGGGCCGAAGCGCGTCTACACGGTGGACGGAAGTTTTACGCCCCCGGCGCCGTACAAGCTGGTGGACAATTCGGAGAGTCTGCTGGACAAAACGGATCTGGTTTTCATCGACGCGATGGGCACGGGCTACAGCCACGCGGTGTGCAAGGGCCAGGAGAAGGATTTTTACGGCATCGACGAGGATGTGGAAGCCTTTGGCCAGTTTATCGTGACGTACTTGAGCCGGAACGACCGCTGGAATTCTCCGAAAATTCTGATCGGAGAAAGTTACGGGACATTTCGCTCGGCGGCGCTGGGGAATTATTTGCAGAACCACGACTCGGTGCATTTGAACGGGATCGTGCTGATGTCGTCGGTGCTCGATCTTTCGACGTTGAGCTTTTTGCCGGGCGACGACCGCTCGTACATATATTATTTGCCAAGCTACGCGGCAGTGGCGTGGTATCACAAGGCGCTGAAGGACCGCCCGGCGGATGTGACGGCGTTTGTCGATGAAGCGCGGAAGTACGCGCAAAGCGATTACGCTGCCGCGCTGTATAAGGGCGCGGAGCTTTCCGCCGCGGACAAGGCCGCCGTCGCCAAGAGAGTTTCGTACTTCACCGGGCTGAGCGAAGACTATTTATTGAAAGCGGATTTGCGCGTGAACCTGAGCCAATTCCGCGTGGAGTTGCAGCGCAAGGCGGGTCTGACGACGGGGCGCATCGACGCGCGGTTCACGGGATATACCTACGACCTGTTGCAAGAAAACGCTCAGGGCGACCCCGAGGGACCGGCCGTGGGTGGCGCCTTCACGGCGCTGATCAATACCTACAACCACGACGAATTGAAATTTGGAAAAGACGAGGTGTACCATAACCGCGCGAGCAACTCGGGGGATTGGAATTGGAAGCGGAAGAATCCGCAGCGGGGTGGCGGATTTCCTGGAGGTCCCAACGTCGGTCCAGACCTGGCGCAGGCGATGATCACCAATCCGCGTCTGGTGGTGCAGGTGGAGAACGGATATTACGACCTGGCCACGCCGTTTTTCGCGACGGAGTTTACCATGCAGCATCTTGGTTTGCCGGAGCCCCTCCAGAAAAATATTAAAGAGGATTATTACTCCGCCGGACACATGATGTATTTGCACGATGAGGACCGCGTCAATCTGCACAAGCAGATTGCGAGTTTTATCGAGAAGGCCACGGGGCAGTGAGCTGCCGGCTAACTACTCGCCCAGTACGGCGTCGGCCTCGATTTCGACCAGGATTTCCGGCGAAATGAGTTTGCTGACTTCGACCATGCTTGTTGCGGGGCGAATGGAGCCAAAAAACTCTCCATGCGCGCGGCCCACTTGCTCCCACTCCGCAATGTTCGTCACGAACATGCGTGTGCGCACCACATCTTTCAAACCGGCGCCGGCCTTCCCCAAAGCTGTTTCGATATTTTTTATCGTCTGCACGGTCTGCGCGTAGACATCGCCCACGCCGACGATTTTTCCGTCCGGCCCCGTCGCCGTAGTCCCTGAAACGGCGATTATGTTTCCGATGCGCACGGCGCGCGAGTAACCGACGATGGGCTCCCACTGCGTTCCGCTTGAAATGTTTTGCCGTGACAACATGTCTCCTCCAACCTGCCTGGCTACGGGGCCGCGCGGCCGCATGCTAAACTGGAAGGATTATGGCATAGGCAAACCCCGCGCTGGGGCGCCCTCTGCCCCGAGAACACGCGATGAAATGTAACAATATTTTGGAAGCCGTAGGGCATACGCCGATGATCCGGCTCAACCGCATCAATGCGGGCCTAAAGCCGCAGATTTACGTCAAGGCGGAGTACACGAATCCTGGCGGGTCCGTGAAAGACCGCATCGGCATCACCATGATCGATGATGCCGAGCGCAAAGGTCTGCTCAAGCCCGGTGGAACGATTATCGAAGGCACTTCCGGAAATACCGGCATGGGTTTGGCGCTGGTCGCCGCAGTGCGCGGGTACAAGATGGTTTTCACCATCACCGATAAACAGTCGAAAGAGAAAGTCGATCTGTTGAAGGCCCTGGGCGCCGAAGTCATTGTGTGCCCCACGGCCGTCGAGCCGGAAGATCCGCGGAGCTACTATTCCGTGGCGAAAAAACTGGCGCGCGAAATCCCGAATTCGTTTTACCCCAACCAGTACGACAATCCCATGAATCCCGAGGCCCACTACCGCACGACGGGCCCGGAGATTTGGGACGATAGCGAAGGCAAAATTACTCACTTCGTTTGCGGCATGGGGACCGGCGGCACCATCAGCGGGGCGGGGAAGTACTTGAAAGAAAAAAATCCCAGCGTCCAGATTGTCGGGGTTGATCCGGAGGGCTCGCTCTACTATGACTCGCACAAGAGCGGAACGATTGCCAAGGCTAAGACGTATGTCGTCGAAGGCATCGGCGAGGATTTTTTTCCGACCACGATGGACATGAAGATTCTCGACGACGTGATGCAGGTGAACGACGAAGAGTGTTTCGTTGTTGCCCGGCGGCTGGTAAAAATGGAAGGCCTTTTCACCGGCGGCTCCGGCGGCGGCTGCATTTCCGCCACTCTTCGCCTGGCGAAAGAGCTTGGCCCCGAGGCGTTTATCGTGGCCCTGCTTCCCGATACAGGCATGCGCTATCTCAGCAAGGTGTATAACGACGAGTGGATGCGCGAGCGCGGTTACGTGGAAGCCTCCGTTTCGATCACTGCGGCGGAGGTGGTTTCCGCCAAGCATGCGGCCGGCAAAGTGCGCGACTTGGTGATCGTACGGCCGTACCAGACCGTTTTTCACGCGCTGAAGACCATGCAGGAGCAGGATATTTCGCAGATTCCGGTGTTCGAAGAAAATATTCCTATCGGTACTATCTACGAAGATCAGATTTTGACGATGGCGCTGCAGGGCAAGGATTTGCGTAAACTAGTGGTCCGCGAAGTAATGAGCAAGCCGCTGCCGCGCATTCCGGGCACTTCACCGGTGGAACGCGTGACCTATATTCTCAGCCATGAAAACCCAGCCGTGTTCGTGGAAATGGGCGATGCGCGCTTTGAAATCCTCACGAAGTACGACTTGATGAGCACGGTCGCCAGCCTCATGGAACAAAAGCGCTGAGCGTGTTTCCCCGCGATACATTCACAGCAGATGGGATGATTTCACTTTGAAGATACTCGACTTTAACGAGCGGCTGAAAGACTCCATTCTCATTGCCGATGGCGCGATGGGCTCCATGTTGCATGAAGCTGTCGGCTCACAGCGCTGCTTCGACGAGCTGAACGCGACGGAGCCGGAAGCCGTCTTTCGGGTGCACCAGGCGTATATCCAGGCTGGCGCGCAAATTATTGAAACAAATACATTCGGCGCCAACCGTTTCAAGCTTGCGCCGCTTGGTCTCGGTGACGAAGTCCAGCGGCTGAACAGCCGCGGCGTGAAGCTTGCCCGCGAAGCTCGCGAAGCGGCCGCGCACGAAGTACTGATCGCCGGCTCGGTCGGCCCGCTAGGACTTGGCGTGCAATCGCGCCATCCCGAGCCGGATGAAATTCAAGATATCTTCCATGAACAAGCCCTGGCTCTGGAAGAGCGCGGCGTTGATCTCTACATTCTGGAAACATTTTCTTATATCGAAGAGTTGCTTCTGGCCATCGACGCCATCCGTTCTTTTTCCGGGCTGCCCATCGTCGCCCAGCTTACCTATTCGGAAGAGGGCACGACCTACGGCGACCTGCGGCCTGCCGATGCCGCGGCGCAATTGAAAAATAAAAATGTCCAGGTTGTCGGCGCCAATTGCACGCTCGGCCCGCAAGCCTTGCTGAAGATTCTGCAGCAGCTCGCGGGTGTCGATGGTCTTCGCGTCAGCGGCATGCCCAATGCTGGACTCCCGAAGCGCGAAGGCGACCGCATCGTTTATCCGAAATCTTCGCCCGAATATTTTGCGCTCTTCGCGCGAGAGGCGGCCGCGCTTGGTGTGCGCGTTCTTGGCGGCTGCTGCGGCACCACGCCGGCGCACATTCGTGCCATGGCCGATGCCGTGAAATCGCTTCGGCCCGCCAAGCAATCTGCCACAGGGCATTCCGTCGAAGTGGCTTTGGAAAAGCCCGCGCAGATCGCTCATCGCGACCCTGAAAGTAAATTCTGGAAGAAGTTGCAGAAGAAGGAATTTACCGTCTGCGTGGAGATCGATCCACCCAAGGGCATCGCGCTCGATCGTATCTTCGAGCAGGTGGACCGCATCATGGCTTCAAACAAAGCCGATGCCATCGACATCAACAGCGGCGCGATGGCGCGCGTTGGCATGGACGCGCTCATGGTTGCCGGGGCGCTCGAGCACCGCGGCGTCGAAACCGTCCCGCACTTGACGACGCGCGATCAAAATATCATCGGATTGCAAGCCATGCTTCTTGGCGCGTGGACCATCGGTGGAGTGCGCAACGTTTTGGCCATCACCGGCGATCCGCCCTCCGTCGGCGATTATCCCGAAACCAGTGGCGTGTATGAAGTCGACTCCGTCGGACTCGTCAAGGTTCTCAATCGCTTGAATCAGGGCACCGACTGGGCGGGAAAAACCCTCGGCGGCGCCACCAACTTCACCATCGGCGTGGCGCTCAATCCCGTTGCGGACGATCTCGACAATGAAATTGAGCGCTTCCACGCCAAGGTCGAAGCCGGCGCGCACTTTGCCATGACCCAGCCGCTCTTCGATCCCGAGCACTGGCGAGCCTTTTTGAAAAAACTCGGCGGCCCGCCGGCCATCCCGGTGATGATCGGCATTTGGCCGCTCAACAGCTACAAGCAGGCTCTTCGCTTGAACAACGAAGTCCCCGGCATCGTGATTCCCGATCCGGTGCTCAAATCCATGGAAGCGGCGGGCGCCGCGGCCCGCGATTGCGGCTTTGAAGTCGCCCGCCAAATGTTGGCGTGGGCCCGCACCGAACTCGCAGGGGCCTATCTCATTCCGCCGTTCAAGCGCTATGAAGAAATTCTGGATATTCTCTAGCGACGCGAAATCGCTGCAGACTTGAAGAAAAAGGGATGAGCGTCCTGCTGGCTGGATGCCCACAGGCTGAAACCACACTTCCGGTAGCGCGGCTTCTCGCTCCTTGTCCACGATTTCTCCCGCGGAACAACGTATACTTGCGGCGCCGACCTCATCCGAGGAGCCGCTGACATGCCAGACGAAGAGTGGGTCAAAACACTGGAAGACGGCAGAAGAGTGAAATTCATCTACCAGGAACTGCCCAGTGACGGCGCATTTATCACCGCGCAGATTGCCGGAAATGAAGTCGTCTACTCGGTCGTATTGGCCAAAGCGGGAAACCCGCTCACCCGTGAAGGTGTAGAAAAACATTTCAAGCGAGAGCTTGCCAAGAAGTAACTCAGTTCAGAGCCCATTCGGAAACGGCATACCTATGATTGTGTCAACTCAGATTTAAGATCCTCCTGTCTTTCTTCGATTTGCGGGGTTGGTGTGTTGGCCTGGATGCGGGAAGGTGTCTGCAACTCGCTATAAAAGGTATCCAGTCTCTTTCGTTCCAGCATGACTCTCTCGCCCTTGGCCAGCGGGGCGACGCCTGGCAAACCATTTTCCGCGAGCACCTGCGGAAGCGACGGCAGCGCTCTGGTCCTTCCATGCCCATACTGCGGCGACCGTGGTGTGCCTTTGGCGACTCCACCTCTCCGCCGCTGCCCGGTGGCACGGATACGCAGCCGCGAGAACTTCGCCTGCAAGCTCTTCGGTTGCGCGTAGCGAAACGGTTCACCGGAACTCAGCACGTGCCAAAGCAGCACGGCCAGCTTTCTCGCGCACGCTACCACCGCTACATTGCGATTTTTCCTCTTCACGATTTTCCGCATGGTCTGCCCCAGTGGTCCACGATACTGGGCCAGATGCTGAGCCGCCTGCACTAACAACCATCGCGCGTGGGCGTTGCCTTGCTTGGTGATGGGCCCGTGATAACAGTGCGCTCCCGACTGGCGAGTGGAAGGATTCAACCCCAGGTACGCGCTCAGCTTCTTGGCATTCGCAAAACGCGCAATGTCTCCGATCGCTGCCAAGCACGTCTGCGCCACGGTATAGTCGATTCCCGGAATACTCATCACCAGCCGCACCTTCTCATCCTGCCAAGCTTCGCGAACCAGCAAGTCGTCCATTTGCATGATTTCTAGTTCGGTCAGTTCGAGCAAACGCAAATCGCTCTCACGAGCCAGAGCTTCTTCCTGGGCTAGCGGCACTTGCCTGAGCCAGGCGATGCCTCTCTTGCTGAATAGATCGCAGTCCGGCAGCGGAACCAGAGTGTGGTGCAGGATGGAGTGCAAGCGATTCTTCAACCGCGTGCGATCGCTCACCAGCGCTGCCCGGCGATGGGTCAGCCGCCGTAAACGTTGCGTCTCTTGGTCCGGCTGCCACACCGTCGGCAGATAGTCGCAGCGCAACAGCTCTGCGAGCACTCGCGAATCCACCTTGTCCGTTTTGATTTTGGCTTCGGCGATGGCCCGGATTTTCAAGGGATTTCCGATGACGATCTCTTTCACAAACGGTCGCAGCACACCGGCTACTGCCCAGGTATTCGTAGTGGCTTCCATCGCCAGGCGATCTTCACGAGCGAGTTGCCGCTCGGCAAAAGCCGCCAGCGCCTCTCGTGTTACTGGCACGGTGTAGGTTCCGAACAGCGTCCCATCCGCAAGCAGGATGGTGAAGACCGCCGTTCGCTTGTGGACATCACAACCGACGAAGCGTAGCATCGCGCATAGACCTCCTTGCCGGAAAACCGGTGGGAAAGATGTGGTGCGGGGTTCCGGAACTGGATCGTGGTCCTGGCCCGCCATCTTAATTGGAGGGTCGGAGACCGTAGTGATCCCGCTCCGTTTTTGCGGGGCGAATCGACAACTACCTATGCGAGCTCAAAGCTCAACCGGGTGGGTCGCAGGGCGGCCAGATACGACAGCGGGCTCTCAGCCCATAAGTGTAATCGACCGGCCCACAAGCGACCCACCCCGCACCGCATCGCTCACGAGCGAATCGCCTGCTCCCGTTCCCGATGCGGAAACTTTACTCCTTCCACCAACCTCTTTCCTCTCCTTCCTGTGAATCCCTGCCAACATCCAAGCTCCTTGCCATTCGCCGCTCCAGCACCATCGTCCGAACACAATCATGCCCGGTATGACCAACTCAACCGCATCACCGGAGCGTTGACAACTTCCACGTATTCGACAAGCCCCAGCCATTGCTGGGGAGAAACCTACGGCCTCGACGCTTGGGGCAACCTGCAATCCATCGCCGCCACCACCAATTCCTCCTATACGGGTTGTTCTCAGGAAAGCGGCTTCAGTAAGCCCGCCGACGGCAACAACCACCTCTCCGGCTTCTCCTACGACGCCTCCGGCAACACCAGTTCCGACAGCGTCAACTCCTACACTTGGGACGGCGAAAGCCAGCTCAAATCCGCCGCAGGCGTCAACTATCTCTACGACGGCGACGGCCGCCGCGTCGCCAAAGTCGGCAGCAAACTCTATTGGTATGGCTCCGGCGGCGAAATCCTCTCCGAAACCGATGCCTCCGGTAACACCCAAAACGAATACGTCTTCTTCGGCGGCAAGCGCATCGCGCAAGTTCCCGCCAGCAGCAACCCCATCTATTACGTCGAAGACCTCCTCGGCACCTCCCGCGTCATCACCACCAACGCCGGAGCCGTCTGCTACGACGCCGACTTCTACCCCTACGGTGGCGAACGCTCCTACACCAACACCTGCCCGCAAAACTACAAATTCGAAGGCAAAGAACGCGACACCGAAACTGGCAACGACGACTTCGGCGCCCGCTATTACTCCAACCGCTTCGGCCGCTGGCTCTCCCCCGATTGGTCCGCCGTGCCCTCTCCCGTGCCCTACGCCAACCTCACCAACCCCCAAACCCTCAACCTCTACTCCATGGTCTCCGACGACCCCGAATCCTTCGCCGACCTCGACGGCCACTACTACGCAGCCCCCCCGGAACAATCACCCAACACAGAGTCAGGCCAACCGATTTGTCTCTCCTCCTATATGGGATGCGAGTTTATCAGCCAGAATCAGCAGCAAGGGCAGAACCAGAATCAAAATCAAACCCAAGCGAATCAACCATCGGCCCCGGACAAACCGCCTTCATGGGATCCAAAGAAGCCGTTCCCTGACGACCCCTCAAAACTAGGCCCCGACTGGAAGCCTGATCCGCAGCACGACCCAGGTGGCAAAAGCGGTGACAAACGGTACGTCAACCCCGACGGTGACAAAGTGGACTGGCATAAGGGCGACCCGAATGGAAAAGGCTATTGGGACAAACACGATCATTGGCACTGGGTGCCTAGCGGCAAAAAGGAAAAATGGCACTACGAACCTGGGGATACAATCAAGAAGTATGGACCAGCGATTGTTAAAACTGGCGTGGTAGCAGTCTTCATTTTCCGAGCCATACAAGTCCTGGAAGCACTCGGGGCCCTGGCCGCGCTGTAAACGTTAAGATAGTCCTTTCTTATCTGAGGTCGGCGAGAATATGACTTTTGAAGAGCTAAATGAAAAACTGCCTAACGGATTTCATGACGCCGAGATACGGCAGATCAGCGTGGATTTCGTGAATTGCTCGATCATGTTGAGCATGAACCTGCACGTCGGTTTGGTCGGTGACCCTGACCGCGAACGCTATCGAGCTGGAACAGTCAAGATTATGTCATTTTACTTGTTCTTCATCGAGCCTCCGGACCCTCACTATCATTTCGTGCCCGATGGCTCACCCATTAACGCCTCCGGTAATTCCGTGAAAATGGGACAGAACGCGCGGGTAGATCACCTCTTGACAGTTCTTCCCCCGAACGCCACTCCGTACCTTTTCTTTCTCGACGATTGGAACTCCTGCCTGTATCTCGCTGGCGCAAGTGTCGAGTTTTTCTGGGATGACGGTGAGGCGCTCCCTTAGTTCAGGGGAGGGGCTGATTAGATAAAGGCGCCGGCTCCTAGCTCCGAGTAAACTTGGTTGCGCTAACGACCGAGGCTCGGAAGGAAGGAGCCGACCGATGTTAATTATAGGATGTGATTTTGACGGGCGGGTGGCCGCTAGAATGATCGCGGAAGCGGGGCAGGGGTGCCGCGCCCTTTGGGTTTTGCTTTTCAAAGGGCGGGTGGATCACCCTTAACCGACAAGAAAGTTTGGGGTGGCCTACCGTTGCGGTTTTGTTTTTCGCAAAGGGTGGGGCACTCTTATCTCGTTGGAATTACTATACGTTGCTGCGTTCGCTGCGAACCTCAAATCCATTCGAATAGTAACCACAATACAATCGTGCTTGACTCGCTATTCTTTCCGTGACCTGCCCCCAGACTCCGCGCACGGAATCATACGACACCGAGATTTCCTGAACTCATGACTTCTGTCCCTTTCCGTTCTTCGAGTTGCGGCGCGCAGGGAGCCGTAGGCGACCGGAGCGCCGCAACTCGAAGCGCGAACACCCGCGGCGGCACATTTCCCAAGCTGCTGTGCGGCCGTTCTTCGTTGTACTCCTCCCTCCACGCGCCAATCTTCATCCGTGCTTCAAACAAACTTCCGAACCAGCTCGCATTCAAGCATTCATCCCGCAACTTCCCGTGGAAGCTTTGCACGTATCCGTTCTGCATCGGCCGTCCCGGCTCGATGTGCACCAACGCAATCTTCCGCTCCAGCGCCCACGCCAGAATATGCCGCGAGGTAAACTCCGGCCCGTTGTCGCACCGAATCGCTTCCGGCGCTCCTCGCTCCGCCACAATCTTCTCCAACTCCCGCTTCACTCGCCGGCTCGCAAAACTCGTCTCCACTTCCAACGCCAGACATTCCCGCGTGTACACGTCGATCACGCTCAACACGCGAAACTTCCTGCCGCTTTCCGCCGCATCGTGCACAAAATCCAGTGCCCATTCCTGGTTCGCTCCCGTCACTTCCGGTCGCAAAAAACCCGCTCGCAGCAACCGCTTCCTTCTCCTCCGCCGAATCATCAATCCCGCTTCCCGGTACACCCGATACACCTTCTTGTGGTTCACTTCCATGCCTTTTTCCTTCAACACAAACTGCAATCGCCGGTATCCCCATCGCGGCCTCTCCCGCGCTGCTTCCATCAACTTCGTCCGCAGCACTTCGTCGTTCTTCCGCTTCACGTACCTCTGGCTCGACTCCGCCACTCCCATCAGCTCGCAGATCCGTCGCTGGCTCACCAGAAAATGCTTCCACAGCCAGCACACCGCTTCCTTGCGTTCTACGAGCTCCACCCGTTTTTTTCAATCACCGCTTTCAGCATGTCCTTGTCCAGACTCAAATCCGCCACCAGCTTCTTCAGCCGCCCGTTTTCATCTTCCAGCTGCCGCAACCGCTGCGCCTCTCCCACACTCATCCCGCCATACTTCGCCTTCCACGCATACACCGTGTGCTTCGACACTCCCAGCTCCCGCCCCACCTCCGCCGCTGAGCGCCCCGCTTCCATCTGCTTTAGTGCTCCGATCATCTCCACTTCGCTATACTTCCTCTTCGCCATGCTCCCTCCTCCCCACAATTTGCTATGTTCATATACACCTCTGCGCGGAAAATGGGGAGCAGGTCAGGATGACCCGGAGAGCTTTGCCGACCTCGACGGCCACTGCGGGACGCCGAGCGGGCTTAAGTCTGGCGGGGTAGGCATTTGCGTGGCGTCGTACATCTCATCCAACACTGTCGGAGTGATCGGACGGGGCGATGGGCGAGGTCCGAATGGACAAGGCGGCACATCACGGATTGAAACTCGTCTCGTTGTTGATCCCAAGGAACACACTGCGACCAAGACGGACGAAACGATTAACAGGAGTGGCATTATCCTCAAAGATGTCGGTCCGCAAGGAAAAGGGGGATCGACTGTAAGCAGTACGCAAACGGATAAGGACGGCAACACTTATTTCCAAGTCAGCCAGGACGCGCACAGCTCTTATGCGATGGGCGGAGTCCTGCTCGGCAGCATCGACAATCATCTCAACCTCGCAGTTACGCCCGATGGCAAAGTGGGTGTTGACCCCGGCAGCAGCGCCAAGGATTTTCCGTCGCTAGAGGTATACAAGTATACGGTCGATGAAAAAGGCAATGTCACCACGACGCAGATCTTTACCAAGCAAGAGTCTGGTCATGTTTCCGATCTAAAACAACCTGAGAAGCCGATCAAGCCACAGGAGCCAAAATAATGCGACAACAAATCACATTCTTAGTCGCAGGGTTCATTGCAGGCGTTGTCACCGTTGCTGTCGGAACCGTATCGCCGACGGTTCTGGCAATCGGCACTGGACCGCTGTTCTTCGCGGCGATTCTCGCTGCGGTCATCCTCACCGATAGCTGGCCGCACTTGAATCGGGGGCTGTGGCGCTATGGTGCTGCTGCGTGCCTGTGCTTTGCGATCTACGTGCTCGCACTGTTTACGTTCAACACTGTGATGGGATACTCACCGCAGTTGTTAGGAATTTCAGAATCCACTGACATAGCTCAGTTTCGTGCCGACGTTTGGCTTGGCTTACTCGCAGCGGTTTTGGTCGCGTCTGCCGGAATCGAGTTGGTTGTATATATCCTTACGGGCAGATGGAGCAATTCTTTCTTTGGGCGTCTTGCTGTCGCTGGCTTTATCTCCGTTCTCGTGACCTTCGTTGCTAACCTTGCGGCCCATCACTACTGGTCATTCCTTGGTGTCCTGTTGCCAGTAGGGGAAGGGCTCTTTTGCGGTCTTGTGGGAGCACAAATCTGGAGGAGTTCCCAAAGGCTGGCTGCTCCCGGGATGTGACCGCCGCGTCCAATATCTGCAAATTCGAAGGCCAGGAGCGTGACCCCGAAACCGGCAACGACGACTTCGGCGCCCGCTACTACTCCAACCGGCGGGTGGCCACTAGATTGATCACGTGTGCAGAACGGGGTGCCGCACCCTTTGGGTTTTGTTTTTCAAAGGGTGCGGGTTTTGACTTTTCTTCTTTCTTGACTTTATTCACCGCGAACCCCAAATCCATTCGAATAGTAACCACAACACAATAATACTTGACTCGCCATTCTTTCCGTGCTATCATTCCCCATGGATCTCAGCCCAACCCCTTCCGCCGCCCTCCGATCTTACTCCACGCTCGCCACTAGCTCCTTTATAACCAACACTTGCAGGACTCTCCCCTCCCAACCCCTTTACAATCAACACTTGCAGACCCCTCCTGTAAGTGTTGATTCCAAACCACTTACAGCCGCCAATTTCCTCCTGCAACCCCCGCAGAATCAACACCTACGCACCCCCCTCGCAAGTGTTGCATCCACACGGTTTATAACCCCTGTAATTGCCACACTTACGAAAATTGCCGCACTTAACTCCTTTAGAATCCACACTTACAAAATAAATGGGGAGGGGGGTGGGCCGGATCATTCTCACGGCTTGCCAATCATTAGTCCTTTCTTTTCCTATCCTTACGCACTCTTTTGCGCTTTTTTGCACTCGCCAAAAAACGCAAGCCTTCTGTTTCCAAGCACTTCCACACTCTTGCACAAAAAACACCCGGGGTGGGGTGGGTATCTCTCGCAAACCACTCCATTTCGCTGCCCCACCCAACTGCGTATTTTGCGTTCACCGCTCGTCTGCAAAGCTCGAACGCCGGAGAAGGGCTACCACCCACATTGCCAAACCGAGCGCCGGTCTCTTCCTTCTCGCGGATCGCGGGTCTCGGAGCACGGATCACGGGTCACAGACCACGGATCACGGGTCACAGACCACGGATCACGGCCTTCCCCGCCTGGGCTCGCTCGCACTCCTGCGGGGCGAGCCTTGCGCCGTACTCGCTCTCGCCGGCCGCTCTACGCACTACCCACTATTCACTCCGCGCTCTCTTCATGTACTCTGGAGAAATGCTGGATGAAAAGGATTTTCAACGGAAGGCCGACGCGGCTTTCGACGACCTCAAGAAGCGCCTGCTCACTGCCGGCGACGAACACGATTTCGACGTGGAAGGCGAAAGCGGCAAGCTCGAAGTCCTCTTCGAGGAGCCCGAAGAGGCCAAGTTCGTGATCTCGCCGAACACGCCCGTGCGCGAAATCTGGATCTCCGCGCTGTCCACCAGCTTCAAGCTCGGCTGGAACGAGGCGCGTAATTCCTTCGTCCTGGAAAAAACCGGCGAAGACCTTCACGCCGTTATGAGCCGCGTCATTTCCCAGCAACTCGGCGCCCAGGTGACCCTGTGAAGCTCGAATTTCTCGGCCCCATCTATCATGGACTGTCGATTGTCGCGGCAGTTTGCTTTCTCGTGCTCTGGCCCGCGGCGCCGCCGCAGATTCCCAACGCGCGCGATGTGGTCGCCCCCGCGGCGTATGTTTCACTGGAACCTGCCGCGCGCGGCAAAACGTTCCAGCTCGCCGTGGTCATGAAAATCCGCGATGGCTTTCACGTCAACGCCCGCGAAAAGTCCGCGGAATATCTCATCGCCACCGATCTCCAAGCCGAACTCCCCGCGGGCTTCCGGGCCGGCGAAGTCTCTTACCCCAAGGGGACGCTGCAAAAATTCACTTTCTCCAAAACGCCTCTCAATGTTTATCAGGGAAATGTGACGCTTCGCCTTCCGCTCACCGCGCTCGCCACCGCCCCGCTCGGCGAACAGCACATCCCGCTGAAACTTCGCTATCAGGCGTGCAGCACCGAAGTGTGCCTCCCGCCCGTCACCATCAAACTCGATGCCGCCATCAACGTCGCCGCAAGTTCTTCCGCCGCCAAGCCCGCCCACCCGGAAGTTTTTTCGCCGCAGTGACAGTGCTTTACGGAGCCATCGAATGGGATCTGGAGCGCGGACTAAATAAGCCGGAGCGCATTGCGCAGGCGCGCGACGACGCGCGACTGGCCGAGGACGATCATGGTGTCGAAGAGGGGCGGGGCAACGGCTTGGCCGACGATGGCGACGCGTGTGGCGTTGATGAGCATACCGGCTTTGACACCGGCTGTCTCGGCTACGGCGCGGGAAGCGTGGTCGCAGGCGTCGTGGTTCCACTCGGTGAGGGCGTCGAGGGCATCGGCTAGCTTGGCGAGCAGCGCGGGGACTTGCGGATCTTTCCAGAACTTGGCTTTGGCGGCTTCGTCGATGGGAAATTCATCGCTGAAAAAGGCGCGGGCCCAATCGGAAAAATTGGGCAGAACGCGAATGCGCGGGCGAAGCAGGTCCACTGTTTTCGAGAACCAGACGTGATCGCGGCCGTCAGGACCGGGAGCGGCGCCCGCGGCCCAGGCATCTTGCCAGAGGCGGGAGCGCTTCAGCTCGGCTTCGACTTGCGGAAGAAGCTCCTCGATGGGGAGCTTCTGGAGATATTGGGTGTTGAACCACTCGAGTTTGGCGCGATCGAAAACGCCGTTGGTACGGCTGACGCCATCGAGCGAAAATTTTTCGAGCAAATCCCCAGTGCGGAGGAATTCTTCATCGCCGCCGGGCGACCATCCGAGGAGTGCGAGGAAATTGCGGAAGGCTTCGGGCAGGAAGCCTTCGGCGCGATACATGTTGACGTCGGTGGCGCCGTGGCGCTTGGAGAGGCGCGACTTGTCTGGGCCGAGAATGAGCGGAACGTGGGCGAAGATGGGAAGCTCAGCGCCGAGCGCGCGGTAGAGCAGGACCTGTTTGGGCGTGTTGGAGATGTGGTCGGCGCCGCGAATGACGTGGGTGATGCGCATGTCGACGTCATCGACGACGACACCGAGCTGGTACATGGACTGGCCGAACTCCTCGTCGCCCTTGCCGGAGCGGAGGAGGACGAAGTCCTCGATTTCGTCGTTGGAGAATTCGCGCTCGCCGAAGACGGCATCGACGAACTTAGTGATGCCGCCGAGAGGGACTTTGAAGCGCAGGGCGGGCTTGGTTCCGGAGGTGGAGGGCTGGGCGTCGCGGCAAGAGCAGCGCACGACGCGGCGGACCGCGGTACCAGTCGAAGAAGCGCCTTCGGCGGCGTGATCGCCGCCTGCATATTTTTCCGGCGGGCAGTAGCAGAGATAGGCGCTGCCGTTTGCTAGGAGCTTCTTGCCCGCCTCGCGGTAAAGTTCGGTGCGCTGGGACTGGTAGTAGGGGCCTTCGTCCCAATCGACACCCAGCCAGGAGAGGCCGTCGAGAATGCCCTGAACGAGCTCGGGCTTGTTGCGCTCGGCGTCAGTGTCTTCGATGCGCAGGATCATGGCGCCGCCGAGGTGACGGGCGAAGAGCCAGTTGAAGAGCGCGGTGCGCGCGCCGCCGACGTGCAAATAGCCCGTGGGCGAGGGCGCAAAACGCACTCTTACGCCGTTGTTTGTTTTCGATGCCGTATCAGTGGTCATGCGCCGGGTCTTTTACTCCAGTCGTAATTCTCCAGTGTAGCGAAGAGGCGTGGGCGGCGTCCAACGGAGCATTCTGCCGTTGGCGACGTTTGTCAAAAACAGGGCGTCCGTAGTGGGCCGCATTTATTCACTCCGGTAGATAATCTTTGATGTCTTGACTTGCGCAGTGACCTCGATCAGAATCCGCCTCCATCCATATGTCCGGAACATCTGACGTTTTCGCTTCGCAGACCGTCTCGGGAGGATCTGTGCCGGCGGACAGCTACATACAACCGAATATGGGCCACGCGCTGCGCATCTGGTGGGCTTTTTATTGGCCAACAACACTGGTTACGGCTGTTTTGACCTATGCACTGCAATATGGTGTCCGCCAAGTCTACGAGAATAGCGCGTTCCCCGCGAAGATACTCGCTCGTGTGCTGCAGATCGGGCCCTACGTCCTGACCTACACGGTGGCCATTTTCGTGATGCACTATATTTTGGGAAAGACCTTTCGGCACTTCCGGCTTGGACTGCTTTCAAGCGGCAATACGAGTTCCGCGCAGACTTTGCCGCGTAGCTTCGTGCGCACTCTGCGAGTGTGGTGGACTTATGTCTGGCGAACGCTTGTCTATTCGATGCTGGGGCTGGCTTTTGTGATCTATCCTGCAGGCTGGTTCGTGGGAATGTTCCAGCCGGGACCGGCTTTCTCTCTGGTGTTCTTCACTGTGCTGGGTTTCCTGGTGAATGGAGCGTTTTCGCTGTTTGTGATCTATTCGAACATTCTCGACGAGGATATCGGAGATTTCCGGGTTAGTTTGCTGCCCCGTGAAGTTCCTTCTGTGGGACCGACCGCCCTAGTTTCGTGGCCACATCAGTCATGATACGGGGGAGTTATTGGCCTAAAGGTTGGATGGATGTCGCAGGATCGCGAAGGCCCGTCCGGGAAGCTGATAGCCAATTATTGAGCCAAAATCATCAATAATCGAGCGTAAGAGGGGCGAATGGGCAGGATTGCGGCCGATTCCCGTGTATTGAATGGGTTACCCCCTGCGCTGCTGGCTCTTACGCTACCAGTACTGCGGTAAGCTTGCTTCCAGAAAAATCCATACTCCATAATCACAAGTACTTTGTTTTGTGCATCGACCTGACGCTGCTGCGGCGCCGCCCGGAGGTCCTCGTGCGCGCTGCTGGTGGTCGTTAGTCATCCTCGAAGGACGAATGGTTCGACGCCTTTTTGTTGAAGAAAAGGCGCTGTCCGGAGCTTGGACGGAGAATCGAATGGGGTCTTGATTCATCAGAGTTTCATTGCCTTGGCGCTGTTTGCCGCCACATTGCTGGTGGCGGGATTTTTTGCGTACATTCACAATTTGAAGCGCCAGCGCTACCTGCTCTATTGGACAGCGGGGTGGGGTCTGTTCGCGCTGCACTTCCTGGGGCCCGCGCTAGCGCCGTGGGTACCGGGTGGACCGCTGCAGATTTCGTTGAACCGCTGGATATACGCCCTGGCGGCGATTTTCTTTTTCCTGGGCGCGCAGATGTATGCGGGGCGAAAACCGTGGTTTGCGCCGGCGGCAGTGACGGGCGCGGTTCTTGGACTATGGGCGCTGGCGAACGGCAGCGGAGCGTTCACGCTGGTTCCGGTGGCAGTGCCGTCCGCGCTGCTGTTCGTGGTGATTGCGGGGGTGTTCTGGATCGAGAGCCGGCGGCAAGAGACGCTGGCGGACCGGTTACTGGCCGCTTCGTTTGTGATCTGGGCGGTGCTGAGGATCGGGCTGATGGTGTTGTTCCGCGGTTCATCGGAAGACGTGGAATCCGGATTGCGGCCGCTGGCGGCGGTGCCGTCGGCGTTTGTGGCCATGCTAATGGTCATGGCGCTGTACGAGGAAGAGAAACGCCGGATCGAGCGCAACATGCTGGCGCTCTCGAATCTGAATCTGGCGACGTCGAGTTTTGTCGGCGGCGAAATTCAACGGATGCTTTCGCAGGCGCTGGACCGCGTGCTGGGAGTGGTGCGGCTTCCGGCGGGAGCGTTGTTTTTGCATCACGGAGATACGCAAGGACCGACGTCGGTGGTGGCCGTGGGCTTGAGCGATGAGTTTTGCCGGGCGGCGCAAACCGAAGGGCTGGACGACTACCTCGTGGGACTGGTTGCGCGGCTGGGGGGGTTGCTGGGATTCCGCGATTTGCGGGACGATTCGCTTTCGGCGCTGGAAAAAGAGCAGTCCATCCGGCGGTTCCGCGAACTGGCTCTGGCGCAGGGGCTGCGCAGCGTGGTGGCGATCAGCCTGCAAGCGAAAGAGCAGGCGTTCGGCGTGTTGTTGCTGGGGACACCGGACAGCCGCAGGTTTACGCCGGCAGAATTGCGGCTATTGCTGGCTCTGGGCCACCAGATCGGGATGGCCGTCGAGAACAGCTACCTGATCCAGCAGACATCGCGGCGCTCGGAAGAACTGCACGTGCTGAACGAAATCGGACGCGCGCTGAGCTCGACGTTGAACAAAGAGGATCTGATCACCAAGATCTGGGAAGAGTTGCGGCGCTTGTTCGACGTGGAGAACTTTTATATTGCGGAGCTCGATCCGCTGCGCGATGAGATGCACTTCAGCCTGGAAATGATCGACGGCGCGCTGATGCCCAAGCGAACGCGTCCGGCGGGAAATTATCTAACGGAGTACATCATTCGAACGCGGCAGCCGGTATTGATCCGCGACAACTATGTGGAAGAAGTTAAGAAACTGGGAGTGGATCCGATCCGGCGCGGGGGGTGCTTCTGCGGGGTGCCGCTGGTGGCGTACGACCATGCGATCGGAGCGATGGCCATTTTCTCCGACAGCGAGCGCGCGTTTGATGAGGGGCACCTTGAGTTGATGCGGGTTCTGGCGAGCGAGGCGAGCATCGCGATTGAAAACGCACGATTGTTCCACGAAGAACGCACCAAGGCGCGTCATTTGTCGCTCCTGAACACGATTTCCCGGAATGCAATCGCCACGCTGAATCCGGACGAGATGCTGGCGAAAATCACCGAGCAGTTGGAGTCCGGGCTGACGTACGACCATATCGGAATCGGCGTACTGGAATATTCGACGCGGGAAATCGTAATTCAGGCCGAAGCGGGAGAGCGGCGCGGGGCGCTGGGGCAGCGGATTCCGCTGGGCACGGGCTTGATCGGGCATGTGGCGCGTAACGGCCATATGGGAGTGTATCGCGCGACATCGCAGGCCGATCATGCGCTGAAGCCGATGCTAGCGGACACGGTCGCGGCCATCGCGCTGCCGGTTTTTTACGCCGAGCAACTGCACGGAATTTTGTACATCGAATCGTCCACGCCGGTGGAATTTTCCGAGGAAGAGATTTTGCTGCTGCGCACGCTGGCGGATTTGATCGCCGGCGCGCTGCACAATGCTCTCTCTTTCCAAAAGGCGCAAGAGCAGGCCATCACCGACGGCCTCACGGGCGTGAAGACGCATCGTTTCTTCATGGAAGCGCTTTCCGCGGAATGGAAGCGCTCTACGCGCGCGGGGCGGGCCTTCGCTCTGGTGTTGATGGACCTGGACCGCTTCAAATTCGTGAACGATTTCTACGGGCACCTAGAAGGCGACCTGGTGCTTCAGCGCGTTGGGCACATTCTGGAAACCAATTGCCGCCGTTCGGACGTTGTTGCGCGTTACGGGGGCGATGAATTCGTCATCCTGATGCCGGAAACGAACATGGAGCACGCGCGGCAACTGGCCACCAAGCTGCGCGGATGGGTTTCCGCCGATCCGCTTTTGCGGGAGAAAAATATCAGCGCCAGCTTCGGCATCGCGTGCTATCCGCTGCACGGATCTTCCCCACAGGAACTGATTCAGGTGGCCGATGCATCGATGTACCTGTCGAAGCATCAGGGAGGCAACGCGGTCTCCACGGCGGATCACTTCGATCCGAATGAAGCAAAGAAATGGAAGCGCGACGTCTTGGAAGCGTATCTCGGGGTAACGCTAAAGCGTCTCTTCTCGACTGGTCCGGACGCATTCGAAGAGATTTATGCGCGGCTGAAACAGTTTACGGAATCGCTCGAAGCGACCGAGGTGGGCAACGGCGCGCCGGCGGCGTCGAACGTGGAAGGGCCGCAAGCGCTGCCGCAGGCCGTGCTGGATACGGTCACCTCGCTGGCGTTCGCCATCGATGCGAAAGATCACTATACCCAAGGCCACTCGCAAAAAGTTTCCGCGTACGCGGCGCTGATCGCCGAAGCGCTGGAAATGAACGATGCGGAAGTGGAAGAGATCCGGCTAGGCGCCATCCTGCACGACATCGGCAAAGTGGGGATCCCCGAAAATATCTTGAACAAGAGCGGTCCGCTGAATCCCGAAGAATGGGAGACGATGAAGTCGCACGTGGTGTTTGGGGCGAAAATTCTCGATCCGCTGAAGCCGCTGGCGCGCATCCGAGAGATGGTTCTGCATCACCACGAATTCTTCGACGGCTCCGGCTATCCGAACGCGATTTCCGGCAACAATATTCCGCTGGGCGCGCGGATCATTGCGGTGGCGGACGCCTACGACACCATTACCAGCGACCGGACGTACAAAAAGGGGCGTCCCGCCGCGGAAGCGCTGGCGGAACTGGAACGGTGCGCCAATGCGCAGTTTGACGCCGCGATCGTAGCTCTTTTCGTTCGAACCATGCGGCAGCTTCCCAATCCCATAATCGAAGTCGCCAGCACTTCTTCGCCAGTTCCCCGCACGCCGTAAGCGGCGGTTGCCAGTCTTCAACCGCGAATTAAATTCGTCGAGGTGGCAGACAGGTTCTCTGGTATTCCTTCCCCATCCCCTGCTCCGGTGCTCGCACTTCACCCGGCTTCGGGCTGAACGGGAGTTTCTTTGGGAGCACTGTCTTCCTCGTACCATCTTTGCGCCAGACGGTCCAACTCAGCCATGACCGGCTGCATGTCCTTCATGCGATTTGTAAGCCCATACGTCACTGCCGGGGGTATGGTCGCTGCATACTGCCTATAGACAAAGCCACGCCCTTCCAGAGCGCGCAGCCTCTCCGTTAAGACGCGCGACGATATTCCCGATATTTTCCGGCGGAGCACGCCGAAGCGGGTAGGCCCGTCCGTGCCTAAGACCCAAAGAATGTGCATGGTCCAGGGACGGGCCAGTATTTCCAAGAGGCCCCCAACGGCACAGGGGATAGGGCGATCCGAAGGGCATTCCATAGGCTTGGTCCAGATTCTCTCTAGTTCTTCCACAGTAACCTAGTTATATTAACGTGCTTACTTGCAAATTTCAATTAGTAATTTAATGTAACCAAAGCATTCCAAGTAACAACTAACTTGGATGCAGACCCCTGCATAAGGAGAACATCATGAAACTGCTTCAGATCAACGCCAGTCCCCGCCGAGATTCCGTCTCCCGCCAATTGACCGCTAGCTTCGTCCAGCATTGGAAGCGGCGGAATCCGGCTGGAGAGGTCATTCACAGGGATTTGGGCGCTGCTCCGAACCCGCTGTTAAGCGAAGCCTGGATTCAAGGGCAATTCGCCGACCCCGCAAAACGCAATGACGCGCAGCGCGAAGCCCTGGACGTCTCCGACCGGCTGATTGACGAGCTCGCTGCCGCAAGCATCATCGTGATCGGAGATCCGATGCACAACTTCGGGATTTCCGCACCCCTGAAAATTTGGATCGATCAAATCGTCCGTCAAGGAAGGACGTTTCAGTATGGCACCGCGGGACCAAAAGGATTGATGACCGGCAAAAAAGTATTCGTCCTTACTTCTCGCGGCGGCTCTTACGCTGCGGGAACTCCCTACGCGCCATTTGATTTTCAGGAGCCGCACCTGCGCACGATTCTCGGGTTGATCGGATTGACAGACATCACTTTCATCCATGCGGATAACCAGGCACGTCCGGACCTGGCCGAAATATCCAGGGTGAACGCATTGAAACAGATTGCAGAGGTTGCAGCGCTCTAAGCAAAAAACGGGTTCCCCAAAAAATAATCGAAAAGGAGATGCAACTATGTCCAGCACTACCGCGCCCGTTTCCGTATCGGGCACATCAGTATCCAAGGGCCTAAACGTATTTTTGTGGATTCTCCAGATTCTGGCGGCCGCGATGTTTTTGATGGCCGGGGGATCCAAACTCGCGGGCGCACCAGTCATGGTCGCGATGTTCGGCAAGATCGGGATTGGGCAATGGTTCCGCTTTGTCACAGGGGGAATCGAAGTTGTGAGTGCCATCTTGCTGCTGATTCCGCGAGTCTCCGCGTTGGGAGGATTGCTGCTGGCTAGCACGATGGTAGGGGCCATTATCACGCACGTGTTTGTGATCGGTGGCAATCCTGGGATTCCTATCGTGCTGCTTCTCATCACCTCCACAATTGCCTGGCAGCGCCGCAAAGCGCTGCTGAGGTAATAAGCGGAGTTCAGAGAAGCACCGATAGGAAGCACTCGTGGCCCTCTGTGGCCGGGCAAGTTCGGGGGGCAGCCGGCTTCTTGACCATTGGCCGCGCCTGCGCGGCTTCGGCGAACAGCGCGCGTTCGAACGGTGGCTCCCGGATATGCCGAATCGGGCGTTCGCATTTTCTCGTTTTCGGCGCCATCGGGTATTTCTACGCGGAAGCGCAGCACGAGAACACAGCCAGCTGGCGATTAGCGAACGCCCAGGTCCACGTCCTTGATAGGAATGTCGTAGTGCGAATCGAGGATTTCAAAGCGGCGCTGTTCTTCTTTCTTGTATGTGTCCTGGTCGGGGTAGAGCTGTTTGATCATCGGCGCGCTGTCGAAAGTATCGTTGGCGATTGCCGCATTCTTGAAAATGATGGTGACGCGAAAATCCCAGCGGCCATCTTCGGTGGCATGGTAACGGGGCGATGCCACGCTGACCTTTAAAATGCGTCCAAGCTCCATCTCTTTTTTCAGAACGGGGTAGTGATTCTTCTTGAAGAGCGCCAGGAATTCGTCTGCATGGCCCCACTTTGTTTTGTAGTAGTACTCAATCGCGTACGGACGGTCCGCGGTGTCGGTGGCGGCCACTGCCGATTGCCGCGCTGTTGTCGTGGCCGGACCGGCCGAAAAGATCGCGGCCGCAGCCGCAAGCAGCACCGCACTGAGCGGAAGCATCTTCCTCATGGCAAACTTCATTTGGCCCTCCACAACGGCTTGTTTCGGTGGAGGGATTGTACTCCGAAAACATCCGCGCAAGTTCAACGTCGAGCCGCCGCCAGAATCGATACACCCATCGCTTTGCCGGAATGAGTCACTCCATTGGCCGCAGGCTGGTGGCGGGCTCTATTGGAGAGCGAAGCCACAACATGCGAAGGAGCAAGAACGAGGCCAGGGCGGCGGCGAGATGTTTCAAAGTGTGGCCGCTGACGATTTGGCCAAGCGAGAAGATGGGCCGATCGAGTAACTCCAGGATCTTTGCCAGCGCGTAGGCAGCGAAGACCCCCAGGAGGTCCGTTGCGCGTGTGTAGCGCGGCGGAAACATGAAAATCATGACCGGGATAATGAGCATCGGGAAAAATTGAGCGAAGAGGTAGGGGCGCAAATCTCCTCGGCCGTGGAGTTCGCTGTATTGCCAGTAGAAAACGCTGGCGACTCCAAAAGCAAGCAGTGGCAAAAGCAAGCGCAGGCTAGCATTCACGCTGATGCGCTCCGCGATGGTGGCGGAAAGGAAAGAGAGGAACGCTACCGTCATGGGAAGGCGGTCCCATACCAGAGTAGCGTTGTTCGGAGCAAGGTGATAGAAAGCAGAGCCAAAGCTGGTGAGCGTTACGCCGAGAAAAAACACTAGATAGGCCCATCTCTCTTGGGAAGCGAGGAAGCTTACGCGGAGCCTTCGAGAGTCCGGCGACAGGAGTAAAAAGAGCCCTAGCGCGCCAACGGCGAGGAAGGCGAGATTAGACAACACGTCGAAGCCATTGGCCACGCCAAATATCGGGCGTGCATCTGCAAAGGCGTGGTAACTGAGGGGCTGAGGAATTCTGGGGAGCAGAACTAACAGGAGAGCGGAAAGCCCGGTGATGGCGCAGAGGATTGTGATGCGCGTTCGGCGGTTTATCATGTGGAAAGAGAATACTTGACTGGAAGCGATTTGAGGAGCAAGTGAGGGAGTGGGAAGAGCGGTCGCCAAACAGCGCGAGGGTGCGATGAAATTTCAAATAAGCCATGCACGGGCGGTAACGGGAAATAATATTGTGGTGAAGATTGATGGCGAATCCAAAGAACAGATCATCCATGTCGAGATTGATCTGGATGGCTTTTCACTTGCGGACGATGATATCGATCCCGCTTCACAGTCTTACGAGAACGATTTTGCCAACGCCGGAGACGCCGGACCGCTGACGGACCATAAGCTGGTGGTTACGGCTACGACAAGCGACAACTCTTCGCACAGCTCCACGACCATGTGGACCGACCCCATCTAGGACTGCGCCGAAGGCGTCGGCGAACGCAGGTATCGGCGCTTGTCCTGCTATTATTTTCTCTGGAGAGACTATGCAAACAGCATCGGTGAAGTGGGTTGGCGAACAAAAATTTGTCGCGATAAGCCCTTCGGGGCATGCGATCGCGCTCGATTCCGACCGCGATTCGAACAAAGCGCCGGGGCCGATGGAATTGCTGCTGATGGCCCTGGGCGCCTGCACGGCCACCGACATTGTGATCGTGCTCGAAAAGAAGCGGCAGAAATTGGAATCGCTGGAAGTGATTTGCTCGGGCGAACGCGCTGCGGAACCGCCGGCGGTGTGGACGAAGCTAGATATTCTCTTTCGGCTGCGCGGGACGCTGGACGATAAGGCTGTGCAGCACGCCATTCAACTGAGCGAAGAGAAATATTGCTCGGTTTCGGCAACTCTGAAAAAGACCGCCACTCTGACGTGGAAATACGAGATCCTTCCTTAAACGGAGTAACCCAAACAGCGGCGCCGGCCCGGGTACAGTGGCAGTTTCCACAGTCTTCCGCTGGATAATAGCGTGCTGCCATCGCAGTTGCGATATACACTTTCGGAGATCCACTCCAGGATCCGGCCATTTTTCATCAGGGTGAGTTTACCGCTCCAGTATCCCAGAGAACGGGTGCTCGCCTTGTAACACGGAAGCGCAATCGCATAAAATTTAGGGTCCATTGCACAGCGAGTGGTTTGCAAGGAGAGTGATGTCCCATCGGATAGCGGCAAAAATTACGGGTGTGGCAGGATACGTTCCGCCGAAGGTTGTGACCAACGGCGATATGGAGAAGATCGTCGACACCAACGACGAATGGATCCGCACGCGCACGGGGATTCGCGAACGCCACGTCGTGGAAAACGGCATGGCGACGTCCCACATGGCCGTGGAAGCCGCAAAGGCGGTGCTCGCCCAAACCAAAACCGATCCCGCGGAAGTTGAATTCATCGTGCTGGCCACGGTTACGCCGGACATGTTCTTCCCCGCGACCGCCTGCCTGGTACAGCAGCGCATCGGCGCCACAAAGGCCTGGGGACTGGACCTCTCCGCGGCCTGTTCGGGTTTTGCCTATGCGTTAACCGTGGGCGCACAGTTTGTGGGCGCGGGAACGCACAAAAAAGTTTTGGTGATCGGCAGCGACACGATGACTTCGGTGCTCGATTACAAGGATCGCGCCACTTGCGTGCTCTTTGGAGATGGCGCCGGCGCGGTGCTGATCGAACCTTCGAGCAACGGGGAAGGAATTTTGGATTTCGAGCACGACATCGATGGAGCTGGCGGAGACTTTCTGTATATGCCCGGCGGGGGCTCGCTGCATCCATCGACGCAGGAAACGGTCGAGAAGCGCATGCATTACGTTCACCAGGAAGGCTCGCAGGTCTTCAAATACGCCGTGCGGCGGATGGCGGAATTGTCCGTGGGATTGCTGGACCGCAACGGTTTCACGACGAAGGATTTGGCGCTGCTGGTGCCTCATCAGGCGAATCTGCGGATCATTCGCGCTACGCAGGAGCGGCTGGGCGTGGACGATTCGAAAGTGATGGTAAACATCGATCGCTTTGGAAATACGACCGCCGGGACCATTCCCCTGGCGCTCCGCGATGCCGTGGAGCAGGGGCGCTTGCACAAAGGGGATCTGGTGATGATTGTGACCGTAGGCGCGGGATTCACCACGGGCGGCGTGCTGCTGCGCTGGGCGTACTAAACGGAATCGGTGCTTTCACTGCTCAGTTTTCAGTGATGAGGAACCTGCGGCAAAAGTGAGACGTTGGAACAGATGGAGCCGCTCCGATTGGTTCGGAGCGGCTCTTTCGTCTAACGGCTGGGAAACTTAGAAGCTGAACTTGCCCCAGAGCACGACCGTGCGCCCTCCGTTAATCGTTATGGCCTCATTCAAAAAGTTCGGATTGGCAAGATTAAGAGTTGGGATTCCAAGATTCGGGTGGTTGAAGGCATTGTAGAACTCTCCGCGGATCAAGAAGTTATAGCGCTCCTTAAATTTGATGGTGCGTTCAGCAGAGAGATTCCAGAACTGGAATCCTGGCGCGATGAAGCTGTTACGCCCGATGTTACCGTTGACCCCCGATGTCACGTAATAGTGGAAATCATTTTTCGTAGCTGTGAAGGCTCCCGTAATGGGGTCGGTTCCGAAGGAGGAGTTAAAATCTGTGAAATGGGTCCCATCGACGGTGAAACCCACTCCGGAGTCACAGGTGCTCGTCACCGCGAGACACGCAGGGCTGTAATTGATGGGAACTTTCACATTACCCAAAGATGGGCGGTCATTGCCGCTATGGAGGTCGCCGTTGTTATCAAAGCCATCGATAAAGGTCTCCGGCGCGCCGGTGGAAAAGGTGATTGTGCCGCTCGTTTGCCAGCCGCTTGTGATGGCGTTCAAAACGGTCATAACCATATTGTCGCGGTTGTGAACGTACGGCAGCTCGTAAAGGTACGCGAGCGTAAAACGGTGACGGCGGTCGAACGCGGATAATCCGCGGTCGCTGCGCTGGTTAAAGAGGTCTTGGGCAAAGGAGCTTCCGCCGCTGCTTGTAAATACGTCAGACTGGTCGTCGATGAGTTTGGAATACGTATAAGCCCCGCGGAGAAGAAAACCGTGTGAAAAAGAGCGCTCCAACTTGAGTTGGCCCGCATGATAGATCGAGTCGCCGCCGTTGCTGCGAACGGTGACTGCGCCAAAATTAGGGTTGGCCTGGCCTGGATTGAAGTCTGTATTGACGAACAGATGCTCTCCTCGAGTTCCAATATAGGCAGTTGTGAGGAGGAACCCGCCTGGCAACGCCCGCTCTATGTTGAGGTTCCACTGATGCGTGATTGGGTTGAGCAAGTGCGCCAAGATGGAATCAACAGTGCTGTGGGAATTGAGCACCGGCTGCAAACCACCGAGTACGCCGGTAGCATCGCCAGTGCCTCGCCCGGAGCCACCTATCACGCTTTGCGAGATACCGTTGGGAGCTCCTCCCGCAGTGTTGTCCAAAATGTTGGTGAAAAGACCATCGTAGAAGATGCCATACCCCGCACGGATGACTGTTTTGTCGGCTCCAAAAATACGTGACCAGAAATGCGGGGTATACGCCAAGCCTACGCGAGGGGCGAAGTTATTCTTGTCGCCCTGCTGCTGCGCGCTAAATGCGCTCGGAAACGTTGCCCCCACCAATCCTTGGCCAAATCGGGGATCAACGGCCGGGAATTGCAGCGAGTTTTCCGGAGTCCCCCAATATTCATACCGGAGGCCGACATCGAGTGTGAAGTTCTGCCTGATCCGCCATGTGTCTTCAACATAAGGGGCGTAGTTTGGAGCGAAAGGCTGAATCGTGTTGTTGCCGAAGAACTTGCTGACGGATCCGCCGGGGCCTGTGAAGTTATCGATATAATTTGCCAAATCCGTGCAGCGGCTGCCTCCGCAGGATGTGTCTGTCTTACCACCACCATCGACGTTGATGGTGCCTCTCGGATCAACTGGTATGCCATCCTTCACGAATACCAGCGCCATATCTCCGCCGAATTTCAGCGTGTGCTTGCCAAAAGACAGGCTAAATGCATCCTGAAATTGATAGGTCTGGTGATTTCGAGAAGCCGGTTCATTGCCGGGAAGTCCGAACAGGGGAGTACTCTCGTTGGCAAGGTTTACCGTGAAGTGCGTGCCGATGGGGCTTGTCAGAGTTGCTGGAGCCGGCGAAAAAGAGAATTGAATATTGCCGTAAGAAAAGCGCAACTCATTCACCATTTTGGAGGATATGGTGTGAGTCCAACTGGCGTGGTAATTCGAAAAGGGGCCGCCTTGCTGCGTCTCGAAGGCGGGCAGCTCGCCAGGGTTGTTGAAGAAATCCGGAGTGAGCGTTGAGTTGCCACGCAGGGCGCGCAATGTCAATCGATCGTGGTCCGAGGCGTCGTAGTCGATCCGAACGCTCCATTGCAGAGAGTTGGACGCGATGCTGGTATCCCCACGAAGAAAGTTGCCGAACTCGACGCCTGGACGCGGGTTACCACTTGCATCCACGCCAGCGGAAATCGTCTGAAGGTTCACGTTCGTCCCGCGAAGATTGCCGATCGCCGCCAGAAGGTAATCGATGTTGGGGTTGGCGCCTTCGTTTGTCTCGATTTGTTTCAGGGCTGCGACACCATTGGCGGTGGGCAGCAAAATGTTCGTAGCCTGCGCCCCGGCATTGGCACGGAAGCGGCTCCATTGCGGAGTGGCGAAGAAAAACAGCTTGTTCTTTAGGACCGGCCCGCCCAAAGAGAATCCAAAGGTGTTTGTAATCTGCACTGGCTGCCTTGTGGTGCCCGCGGCGGCGGCGGCCGCATCAATGGCTGACAGGGCCGATGGTTGAATGATGTCCCACGCGGAGCCATGCCAAGTGTTGGTGCCGCCCTTGTACACTTCGTTGGCAATGGCGCCGCCTCCGCGGCCATATTCGGCGCTGGCGGAGTTTTCAATGATAGTAACTTCGCCGATCGCCTCGTGATTGACGGTTTGCACCGCTTGGCCGGCAATCTGATTGTCGTTATTGTCTTGCCCATCCAAAAGGAAATTGTTGGCGCGCGGACGCGAGCCGTTCACGGAAAAACCCATGCCATTCGTGCGGTTGTCGCGGTTGGCGACATCCTGAACCCCGGGTTCGGTGAGAAGAATTTCAAGCGGATTTCCTGTGAGATAGGGCAGGTTCTTGATTTCTTCCGTGCTGACATTCCCAGAAATCGTCCCCGACTGCGTCTCGAGTTCCTGCCCGGTGGAAGCTTCCACGGTTACAGTGGTGGAGCCGGTGGCGATCTCCAAAACAGCGCTCACCGTGGTATCGAGAGAGGCGCGCACATCTACGTCATTGATCACCGTGGGAGCGAAACCGCCCGCCTGAATCGCAACTTTGTATTTCCCCGGTTGCAACGATTGCAGGCGATAGGTGCCCGCCGAATCCGTGGTGGCCGTGAAGGGATCACCGCCGCGGTCGATACTGGTGATTGTAATTGTGGCGTTGCTTACGGCGCCGCCGGACTTATCCGTGATGACGCCAACAACGGTGCCGTTGCTCGTCTGAGCAATCGAAATTCCTGCAGCGAGTAGAATCACCGCGACACCCAACGCCATCTGGCGAAGCCAAAATCTTCTAGCTTTCATATGATTTCCCCCATCGTGATTCGCGCGTCCAGAATCCGGTTGTGAACAAGTGAAGTACGCCATGCTCCCTGAAGGAATACGCAGCCATGTTCATCAGGAGCAGAGTTCCGGTTGCGGACGGAATGTGCACGATGCATTCCAACGCGGAGGCAGAACCAAAGGGGCCAATTTTCCGGTGTTAGAGATTGATTTATGAACAGTTTACGAGAAGAGGAAATAAAACATTAAGATGTAATTGAGTTGTAGATTCCTCATAGATATGGAGAGTTCACTCGCGCTTATACGAAAACATGAATTCAGGATTAGCTCGCGGCGCGATCTCAATCAATCCTTGAGCGAAGAGTTCTAGCGGTATCTGGCCGCGCGCTACACCCAATGTAATTTGGGCGACAGGGCTTTCCGTAGAGAGCTGCTTAGCAGGAGCGCAGCGAAGCCGCCAAGGCCAGGTTGGCCTGCAAGCGCCGGTCAATGCGAACGGCGGCGTAGCGCGCGCAAGTGGCGCGTTCGCGCTCGCTCCACGCGGCGACAACCGGCACGCGTGCGCCAACCAGAGAACCGAAAGCTTCGATGGCGTGGAAATAAAGGCGCACGAAACCAAGGCCGCCTCGATTGGGATAGAGCTCGGGGGTCAGATCGTGAAGGCCTGCGAGGGTGCCGAAATCGCTCGCGGTGAAGCGTCCATGATCCGCGCGCGCGGCAATCAGAACCCGGTCGGAGATGGGCTGAGCCGCGACACCCGCCAGAATCGCCCGCCAGTAATACAGGGCGAACTGGGAAAGCGCCACGATGGAGATTGTGAGTAGCATAGTAGCGAACATGCCTCAGCCTCGAAACACATTCTGGTTGGAATCCTGTACAGCTCCAATAGGTCCGTAGTACCAGAGCCGTGGAACGCGCGGAAGCCTATCGTAACTACATGTAACATAAGGCTTTAGCAGGGAGCCTGTAAATGATTTTGCTTGTTTTGAGAGGCTAATCCTCTTATGCTGCCACGCCAGCTAGCAGACACGGAAGGGATTCCGGACGAAATGAGAAAATATTTTATTCTTGTAAGCGTAACTCTGGTGGTGGCTTGCGTTTACCTGGTGGCTTCCGGCGTTGCCGGAAAATCTCCAAGATCGCAAGACTCGGACCGCACGGCAATCACGGAAGCACTGATGGCGCAGCAGGCCGCGTGGAACCGGGGCGATGTGGACGCTTTTATGGCGGGCTACTGGCGATCGCGTGAGCTGACTTTTTCCGGCAGCAGCGGGGTGTCGCGCGGATGGGATGGCGTCCTGGCGCGATACAAAAAGAATTATCCGGATCGCGCAGCCATGGGGCAGCTGGATTTTTCGGCGTTGGAAATTCGATTCCTGGGGCCGGATGCCGCGCTGGTCCTGGGACAGTGGCATTTGAAGCGAGAGAAAGATGAACCCGGCGGAGTATTTTCGCTGGTGTGGCAGCGGTTTCCGGAGGGATGGAAGATCGTGCACGACCATACGAGCGCGGTTCCTGAGAAACATTAGTAGAGGCAGCCGGTATTGCAAGCTGGAGTATTCCGTTCTGGGAAGAAGTGGCGTTGGCGATGCTCCTCCCCCGGTTATTCTCGTAAGTGTTGCATTTAAAGGGCTTAGCGTTTCCGTAAGTCTTTTAGATGCCACACTTACGGGCTGTCGCATAAGTGTTGATTGTAAATGGGTTAGCGGTGATGAGGTCGGGCTCTTCTTACGGGCTGGGGTACACCCCACCCCCCTGGTGTTTTTCAAACGATATGATTCTAAGGAGTTTAGAGGGTAAGGGTGACCAAACGATATGATTGTAAAGGGTTTACGCTGAAAATGAGGCTGAGCCTTCAGGGTTGGAAATTCAATGCGGGGGCAGGGAGTGTGGAGGGCTGAGGATGTGAGTGATCGGCGGGTAGCGAAAGACATGGGGGAAACGGGCGGATAGCAAGGCGAGGACTGGCGGAGACGGATTGTCAACGTCATGGGGAATGATAGCACGGAAAGGATAGCGAGTCAAGTACTATTGTGTTGTGGTTACTATTCGAATGGATTTGGGCCTCGCGGTGAATAAGGTCAAGAAAGAAGAAAAGTCAAAACCCGCACCCTTTGAAAAACAAAACCCAAAGGGTGCGGCACCCCGTTCTGCACACGTGATCAATCTAGTGGCCACCCGCCG
>Ga0210407_10000832_pt1 | contig 32015 bp, 31 predicted proteins | sample IncBWC27MmetaG_FD_150860 | JGI IMG/M metagenome (GOLD analysis project Ga0210407, IMG submission 150860) | Forest soil microbial communities from Barre Woods Harvard Forest LTER site, Petersham, Massachusetts, United States - Inc-BW-C-27-M | ecosystem: Environmental > Terrestrial > Soil >...
CCTGCCCTTTCTTCCCAAAAAGAAAGACCGCTGGAACTGGAACATCCTGGTATTTCCCATCAAACTGCACGACAATCGCAACGGCGCGGTGCTCAGCGCGCGGGTCATCGAAAAGAAATGAAAAACGGAAAGAAATGTCCGGTGGTTGGCTTACTGTGAATTGGCGCTTCAAACGTTACTTCGATTCTCACCAAATCGAAGTGCGGATGTCAGTAAACTGCCAGATAAACAGTTTCTTCCAGCCGGGTACACTATGAGTAGATCGCCCTTTTCTCCGTGATGGTCAGCGCAGTGATTCTTTGTTCTAGGGCGCTTGGATGGCTTATTGGCTTACCAGAAGCTCTAGCAGATCTACTGGTCATCGGGATCTTAGCCTTACTATTGCGTGTCTTTACGAGAATTCGTCGAAGTGCGCTACTTTTTCTCTCAGCTCTTTTCGTTGTCGCGAGCCTTTTTTCTATAGGTCTCGCGAATGCATTACCCTTGCGACAGTCAAGTCTTATGACTCCGCTCTCAGCGTTGCTAACTGTGATCGTATTTAGTAGCGGTGCGCGGTTGTTCAAGCGTCGTCGCAAGGTGCCCTACACACACAATGGCGCGCAAGGGTGAAGGTCGCAGCCGGCAATCGATTGGAGGGTTGCTTTGATTCTGATGCGAGATCTTTCAAGCGAGAGATGGATCAAACTCAAGGGATTCCTGTTTCTGTCGCTCGGTGTTTCGTTGTGGCTGTTTTTGGCTGCGCTGCTCGTCGCTCTTACCGGGTGCAAGTCACGCGTGATCAAAGTCAGCGTGGTCAATGCCAGCCGGCAGCCGCTCTCGGCGATCATCGTTGATTATCCCAGCGCAACTTTCGGAGTGAACATGCTGGCCCCTGGCCAAACGTGGCAGTACACCATCAAGCCAGTTGAAACCGGCCCGCTGAAAGTGCAGTACACCAACGCGCAGGGGCAGAGCCGCACATTCGTGGGTCCCACTCTATCGAAGAACAATGAAGGGGTCATTCAAGTCTCGCTCCAGCAGGACGCCGCCACGTCCCAGGTCACGATCAGATAAAGAAATCAGCGCCATAGGTAAAATTTTTCTGTCACAATGCTCGTGCTGGCGGGTAGAATTCGACGATTCAACGCTATTCAGCCGTCCTGGGGGAAAGCGAAATGTCAAAAATGGATGATCAAGATCAACCAGATCAGCAGACGCATCATCACCAATGCGGCAACCTGTTTGGCTGCGGCGATGAAATCGGCACGGGCGTGGTCCGTGAAGATATCAAAGACGCCGCTTTCACCCGGCGGGCTTCCGACCGCTTGCTGCACATGGACGAAGTGAGCCAGGAAAATCTGGACAGCTATCTCACCGTCCGCGGCCGCTCACGGCGAAAGCTATTGCGGGCCAGCAGTTTTATGGGCGTGCTGGCCACGGTGGGACCGTGGTTTGGCAAGCTGGCCTACGCGGAACACAAGGAAGCCGGCAAGAAGCTGGCCGCCCACGCCGGTAATGACGAAGGCCAGGTGCACGTAGTCGAGTCCAACAACCAGACCGTGCATCTGGGCGTTTTCGACACCAACCTGCCGCCGATCGTTACCATTGATTCCGGCGACACGGTCAGCTTTCCCAATACCTGGTCGCACTTCCTGAACCAGTTGCAGCCCGGCGTGCCGGTGGACAAGCTGGCGGAACTTAGAAAAGGAAACCCGGGCCGCGGGCCGCATTCGATCATCGGGCCGATTGCCGTGAAGGGCGCCGAACCCGGCGACGTGCTGGAGGTCCGCTATAAGCGATTCAAGCCATTTACCTGGGGCGCGGTGTTCAACAATCCAGGTTCGCTGGGCACAGGATTGCTGGCCCAGGATTATCCGCAGGGACAGATTAAATATCTGGACCTGGACCTCAAGAACATGAAAGCCGCGTTCGTCCCCGACGTTCACATTCCACTCAAACCGTTTCAGGGCACGCTGGGCGTCGCGCCGCCGGACGGTTACTATCCGCCGGTCGCTCCCGGAGTTACCAGTTCCGTTCCACCGGGGCCCCACGGCGGCAACGTGGATTTAAGCGAGATGTCGGAAGGCTCCACGATGTTCATTCCCGTGTGGAAGCCCGGCGCTCTCATCTACACCGGCGATTCGCACGCCGTACAGGGAGACGGAGAAATCAATCTGTCCGCGCTGGAGACGCGCATGCAGGAGATGCGCATCCAGGTGGTCCTGCACAAACAGAAAAACCACAGCTGGCCGATCGCGGAAACGCCCACGCACTGGATCACCCTGGGCCTGGACAAAGACCTGAACGTCGCCATGACCATGGCCGCCCGCAATGCCATCAAGTTCCTGGCCAGCCGCGCCGGCCTGACCGAACTTGACGCCTATGCTTTGTGCAGCATCGCCGTGAGCTTCCGCGTCACGCAGGTCGTGGACATCGTTCGCGGTGTGCACGCCATGATTCCGAAGAGCTTGTTTTCAGGAGAATTGCGGCAGAAGATTGCGGTGGTGTAACTGCTGCTTGGAGCTACTGCCGTTCTTCAGGCAACGCGCTGTTGATCGCGTCGCGCACGGCCTCCGTCAAGTCTTCCCGCGAAGCGAATTGTTTGGGATCAACCGGCGGATGGAACACCAGGGTGGCCGTACCGCCTCGTGCGACCATGCTTCCTTTGGGCATCAGCTCGTACGTTCCCAGGATGGTCACCGGCACAATGGGAAAGCCGGTGTCCAGGGCCAGGTGGAACGGTCCTTTTTTAAACGGAAGCAAACGGCCATCGGGTGAACGCGTGCCTTCGGGATAGACCATCATGTTGATGCCGTGACGCATGACTTCTGCGGCGCGCTGCACGCTGCGGACGGCGGCCTCGCGGTCGGTCCGCTCCACCGGCACCAATTCCGCCATGTCGAATGCCTGCGCCAGAATGGGCACGCGCCACAGTTCACTCTTTACCAGGATGGAAGTGCGTCGCGGAATCAGCGGTGCGAGTATCGGCGGATCGAGATTGGAAACGTGGTTCGACATGAAGACGTACGTCCCCGCAGGATCAATCTTGTCCATGCCTACAAGCTTGATCCGGACGCCGGCGATCCGGACGGCCAGGTGTGCCAGGCCCATGCCCACGAAATAGAGGAGCGCGATTTTACGTGTGATGAAGGTCCAGGGGAAAACGAACAGCGCCCCGATGGGGACAACCACCAGCAAGAACAACACTGCCAGCGACGTGCGGACGGCTCCCAGGATCATCGACGTGCGGCGCGCAGCTCCTCCAGCTTACGTGGGAGCTTTTCATAGATTCCGCCAAACCCGCCGTTCGAGAGAATGGCCACGACGTCACCTTCGCGCAGTTCCGGGGCAACCGCGGCAACAATGGCGTCGGCGTCCGCGAGCGTGCGCGCCTTTTTACCGCTTCTCTTCACACCAGACACTAGAGAAGATGGAGCGAGCCGTTCCTTTTCCGGAATTGCGTCCGGCTTGAAAATGCCGGCGACCACAACCTGGTCGGCAATCGCCAGGCTGGTGACCAGTTCCTTCTGGAAAACCTTGCGGCGCATGGTATTCGAGCGGGGCTCAAAAATGGCCCACAGGCGCGCAGCAGGATAGCGGGTGCGCAGCGCCTGCAACGTCGCCGCGATGGCAGTGGGGTGGTGGGCGAAGTCGTCAATGATGGTGATGCCGTCAATCTGCGCTTTGATTTCCAGGCGGCGCTTGACGCTCTTGAAGTTCTTGAGGGCCTGGCCGATGACTTCCGGCTCAATGCCGTAATGGGCGGCCATGGCGGCGGCGGCAGTGGCATTCAGCACGTTGTACTCTCCGGCAAGCGAAAACTGGAAGTCAGACCATGGTTCGCCGCCGCGCAACACCGACCATGAGGTTTCTTCCAGGCCAAACTGAACATTGGTGACTTGCCAATGGGACGTTCCCGCCAGGCCATAACGTTCCACCGGCGCAAACGCGCGGGTGAGGCATTCGTCCAGGTTTTCGTCTTTGTCGTAAGCGATGATCTTGCCCCGTCGCGGCACCAGGTTTACCAGGAGTTTGTAGGCGGTCTTGACGGCGTCAAGGTTCTTGTAAATGTCCGCGTGATCGAATTCAACCGATGTCACAATCAGCGATTGCGGAAGGTAATGGAGAAACTTCGGGCCCTTGTCATAGAAGGCCGAATCGTACTCGTCGCCTTCAATAATGAAATGCTTGCCCTGTTTCAGGGCGAAGGTGCTGCCAAAGTTCTCCGCGATGCCGCCGACCAGGAAAGAAGGATCTTTCCCCGCCGTCTGAAAGATCCAGGCCAGCATGGAAGTTGTGGTGGTCTTACCATGGGTGCCGGCCACGACAATCGGTTCGCGCGTACGCAGGAACTGGTTGTATAAAACATCGGGCAGGGAACGGAGAAGAATACGCTCGTCCAGCGCGTACTCCAGCTCGGGATTCCCGCGAGAGATGGCGTTACCCACCACGACCATGTTCGGGCGCGGCTTGAGGTTGGATTCGGAGTAGGGCTGGGCCACCGTAATGCCGAGGGAAGCCAGAAAGTCGGACATCGGCGGATACGCCGCGGCGTCCGATCCTGTTACCTTCATGCCGCGCAGCTTCAACAATCCTGCCAGCGAAGCCATGGCCGTTCCGCAAATGCCGATCAAATGTACGTGCAGCTCTTCTGTCACCGTACTCCAGAGTAACGGATGTTGGCGTAGTGAGCAATTGGCAAATAGCAATTAGCAATTAGCCAAACCTTACCGCGGATTTACGCGGATGAGCGCGGATTCGGACAAAGAAGGGTGAAGAAGGCGGAGCTTTGTGAGACGAGCGTTCTAATGCGTTACAGATTGCAGATCAGCTTTATTCGCGTAGATCCGCGGCAAGGTCTTTTTGGCCAATTGCTAATTGCCAATTGCTAACTGCTCAAATCGTTGCCGGTTCCAGAACACTGAGCTTCACACGGGACCCATCCACAACCAACTCCGCGCGCACCCCAAGCGGCAGGGTAATGTTGCCGGCCGAAACGTGCCCGGACCTGAGTCCGAAAGCTACCGGGCCTTTGAAGTCCTTAAGAACGCGCATCACCACCTGTGGCAGAGTGTAATCCTGCTTGCCCGGTTGGACGCAATCCAGCATTTGTCCAAAGACGATTCCGCGTACGCGGTCCAGTTTGCCGGCGAGCCGAAGTTGCATGAGCATGCGGTCAATGCGGTAGGGTTTTTCCGCAACATCCTCCATAAACAAGACGGTGTCGTTCGTGCGGACTTCAAATTCCGTGCCGAGGGACGCCACCAGCAGGGAAAGACATCCGCCGTACAGCCGCCCTTCCGCGCGTCCAGGCCGCAGCACGTCCACGCCGTGAGTCGGAATTTCCCAGGCGTTTGCGCCTTGCAAAGCGTGGTTCCAACTGGAAACATCAATTCCGTCTTCTGCGGCAATGTCCTTTGCCACCATGGGGCCATGAAACGTTACCAGGCCGGTCCGATCGGTGACGGCCGTGAGCAAGGAGGTGACATCGCTGCATCCGAGAAAAATCTTGGGATGCCTGGCGAAGTTGTCAAAATTGAGGCGCTCCAGCAGATAGTTGCTGCCGTAGCCGCCGCGGGCACAAATGACAGCGGCAATGTCAGTCCGCTCCAGCATCTCTTCCAAGTCGCGCACGCGACGTTCCACCGGGCCGGCGAAGTAGAGATCGCGATCGAAGATGCCGTCTGAATACACCGGCGCGTAGCCCATCCGCCGCAGACGGTCGCATCCCGCCAGGAAGCCTTCGCGATTGAAACTGCTGGCCGGGGCAATGATGCCGATCTTGTCGCCTTGCTTGAGAGCCCGCGGTTTGACGATCTTCGGTTCAGCCAAGGAATTCACCACGGCAAATCAATTGCGCCGGGCCGCGCAGAAAGACGCTGTCGCCCGCCCACCGTACCAATTGCGTGCCGCCGGGCGCGTGGACGTTTACTGGAGAATGCACACGGCCGGCGGAAATGGCGGCCACCGCGGAAGCGCACGAGCCGGTTCCGGAAGACTGGGTTTCGCCCGCGCCCCGCTCGTAAAAGCGGACTTCGATGTCGTGTTTGCCCTGGAGGCGGACAAACTCCACGTTAACTCCCAGCTTGAAATCGTGATGGCGGCCGATCTCGGCGCCCTCCGCCTGCCATGCCGGAGAAAACTCCTTAACGAAAACGACATAATGCGGATTGCCCATGGAGACCGGCGTTCCGCGAACTTCGCCGTGGGAAACCGTGACGGAGACTTCGGCGCCCACTTGCGGCTTGCCCATGTCCATTTCAAATTCAAAGCGGACGCCATCCCGCGCGACCAGTTCACACCGCCTGGTCCCCGCGCCGGTGCGGACATTGACCTTTTCCTTGCTGCCCTGGCTGACCAGGTAGGCGGCCACGCAGCGCGTTCCGTTGCCGGAGATCTCCGCTTCACTGCCGTCAGCGTTGATCAGCCGGGCGTGCACGTCGGCGTCGTCGGCGGGAAACAGCCATTCCACTCCGTCGGCGCCCACGCCATTGTGGCGATCGCAGATCCGCTTGCTGAATTGGCAGAGGTCCGCCGGAGCGTGGCTGCCGTCAATTATCAGGAAGTCATTTCCGCATCCCGACGCCTTGGTGAAAGGGACCATCGTCTTTATTCGCCGGGGTCAAGGCCGGCGACCACCTCAAAATCGTGCAGATCGGCGGACTGGCGCAAGCGGTCGGCCAGGGCCTTCTGTTCTTTGCGCGTCCCCTCCACGCTGAAAGCGATCTTCTGCTTTCCGTTGGTGACAGCCACCAGGACGTCTTGCACGCTCGTGGCGCAGTGATACAGGAACATGTTGACCTCAGCGACGACCGCGTCCGCTGGTTTCGCGGAGACAATTCTGTAGTGCATGAGCAGGGGTTTCAGACTGAATTGTTTTTCCAGCCAGCCGAGCACCAGCAGGCCGGCAAAGATCATCACAGTGGCAAAGATGGCGGGGAGATAAAGGCCGCCGCCGCAGGCCATTCCGATGGAAGCCACCACAAACAAAGTCGCTGCCGTGGTCAGACCGGAGACGCCGCTCTTGGCGTGCAGGATCGAGCCGGCGCCAATGAATCCGATGCCGGGGATGATCTGCGCGGCAATACGCGTCTGGTCGTTCAGGCCGATATATTTTGTCAGCTCGAACGACAGAATGGTATACATGGCCGCGCCAAAGCAGATGAACATGTTGGTGCGCAACCCCGCGGGCCGGCGCCTGAGTTGGCGTTCCAGGCCGATTAACCCGCCCAGAAAAGCCGCCAGCGCGAGCCGTGGCAGGGTACCGGAGAAGAGGTCCGCCATCAAACCCTGAAACGGTGTGGATGCCATTAAGTCCATGTTCATCATGTCAAAAACTGGCCGATTGGAGCACCGTAGCTAGTGCATCAGGCCCGTCGCCTCATTCTAGTGCGTGGATTGATAGAGGAACGCTTTTGCCTGGCCGGGAGTGTCAATAATGGCAACAAGGCGCAGGTGCTGAGGAAACAGCCGGACGGCCCGGGACACGTCGTCACCCTCGAAAGCGATCACGTAGTCGGCGGCCTGGGCGGGCCCGCTCAATCCGATCTGCCAGTCGGGCGGATTGCTTTCCCGCAGGAAACGGCTGAAGTGAATGCCCGCGGCCTGGGCGACGCCGGAATGCGCGCCGCAGTCCATCATGATGGTCGCACGGAGCGGAAGCTTTTGCACTGCGGCGGCGACCGCGGATTCAAAGACCATTCTGGCGCGGCCGTTGGCGACGGCTTCACGCAGGCAGACCGGCGTCTCACGCCAGGCGGAGAAATAACTCCCGCCGGCCAGGAGCACCATCGCCAGCGCGACGTAGCGGCGCGGGAAGAACCTGGCAGCGAATCCAAAAGCCACGGCAATAAACACAGCCACGGCCGGCAGCATCTGCAAGCCGTAGCGCACGTTGTAGTAACTGTGCGGCCACCAATCAGGAAGGTAGATCGGGACGCTGCCCCAGGCCACGCTGAGAATGTAGAAGGGAACAGGAATCCAGAGCAGAGACAGAGGCAGAAATCGCCGGGAAAAATAAATCACGCCGAGCAGCGACACGAAGGCCACGGAGAAAAGAAGATAATCCAGCGGGGCGGCAGCCAGCGTCAGGCGGGAAACTTTCAGGAAGTAGAGTGCCGCGGCGCGCGCGTCGTGCTCGCCCGGATATACCGGCATGGTTGGGGTGAGGGACCGCTGCAGGATCGCATGCGCCGAGTAAGGCCCGTTGGCAAACTCCAGGGCATTGCCATAGGCGGCGTGATTGTAAGCCAGCCACAGGCCCGCCGTGAGTGCGGTCAGGAGAACAAAGTTGACACAGCCTCTGCGGACCGGACCTGTCCACAAATGAAATCGCCAGACCGCAATCACGATGACCGCCGTCATCGCGGCTGCCAGAAACCATCCGTCATAACGCACCAGCATTGCCGCTGCTACGGCCAGAGCGCATCTCTCGAGCGACTTCCGCGCGGTTGCGGGATCGGCGGCGCGTTTTACAAATTCGGAGAAATGCACAACGGACCAGATAAACAACGCCAGGTACAAGGCTTCAGTCATGGCCGTAGACTGCATGTACATCAGGTTGGGATTGAGGGCATAGATCAGCGCGCCAGTCCATGCGGCGGCGCGGGAAGCCAATCCGCGCAGAAGGCGGAAAATTCCCCGCGTTCCGGCAATGTATGCCGCCACGGACGGGATGGCCGCGCCCAGACCTGTGCTCCACATCCAGTCGTCCCAGATGAAAGGAATGTCGATAATATGCGGGAGCGGCAGCCACACCGTGCCCAGTTGCAGCAGGCCGGGAGTCCGGGAATCAAAAACGCGCCGGGCAATATTGATGTGGGCCACGGCGTCGCCGTAGAGGAGAAGAGCGTGCGAACGATAATAGAAAGCCAGCGCGCCCATGGCAATGGCCATGCTCAAGACCGTCAGGAACTGGCGGTCACGGCGCTCCGGGTCGTCCTTGTGCAGCACGACAGCGGGACTCATTCGATGTGCGTGAGCTCGCGGAAGATGGCGTAACGCGCTTCAATCTCCTCACGCGTGAGCTTCTGCAACCGTTCCGTGCCAAAGGCTTCCACCGCGAAGGACCCCATCACGCCGCCATAGAACATGGCGCGTTTGAAGACTTCGCGATCCAGCGTCTCCTGGGAAGCGATGTACCCCATAAAGCCGCCGGCAAAACTGTCCCCGGCGCCGGTGGGGTCTACAACGCTTTCAATCGGCAACGTGGGCGCGCGGAACGGATGGCGGCCAATGCCGAACGCGCCTTCGCGGAAAAATACCGTGGCGCCGTACTCGCCATGTTTGATGACCAGCGCCTTGGGACCGAGCTTGAGAATCTTTTGTGCGGCCCGTGGCAGGCTGGGGTCCTTGGCGAGCATTTTGGCTTCACTATCGTTGATCAGCAGCGCATCTACGACTTTGAGCATTTCGCCCAACTGCTCGCGGGCGCCGGTGATCCAGTAATTCATGGTGTCACCGGCCACAAATTTTGCCGCGCCGATCTGCTTGCGCACATTAGTCTGAAGTACGGGATCAATGTTGGCGAGAAAAACGTACTCGGAGTCCTTATAGCTCTTCGGCACCTGCGGATCAAACGCGGCAAAGACGCCCAGCTGCGTGTCCAGCGTTTTGGCTTCGTTGAAGTTTTCGCCGTACTCGCCCGACCAGAAGAAACTCTTGCCGGCTTCATGCACAATGCCGCTGGTATCAATGCCTCGTTTCAGCAGGACTTGTTCTTCGTTAGCGGTAAAGTCTTCGCCCACCACGGCCACAATCCGGACTTTGGTGAAAAAACTGGCGGCGAGAGAGAAATACGTGGCCGCCCCGCCGAGCACGCGAGGCATTTTGCCATGGGGAGTTGCGATTGCGTCGAAAGCGACGGAGCCTACTACTAAAAGGGACACTTAGGCTTTTGCCTCCTGGGCTTTGGGAAGATATTTGTCCACCAGCAGACTGAGCTTTTGCCGCGTGGCCGCGGGAATCCTTGCCGGATCAGTCATGATGGCATGCTGCAACGCCGAACCGCATGGGCACTTGCGGTCGCGGGGCAGCAGCGCCACGGCCTTGCGGACGACACTGGCGGCGTTGCCGGCGTTCGTGGTCAACACTTTGACTACCTGCTCCACTGTGACCGCGTCATGGCCGGGATGCCAGCAGTCGTAGTCGGTCACCATGGCCATGGTGGCGTAACAAATCTCGGCTTCCCGAGCGAGCTTGGCTTCCTGCAGGTTGGTCATGCCAATCACGTCCGCGCCCCAGCTCCGGTACAGGTTGGATTCGGCCTTGGTCGAGAACTGCGGACCTTCCATGCAGACGTACGTCCCGCCGAGTTTGCCGGCCACGCCGTTTTCCTGGCACGACTTGCCGATGGCGCGCGCGACCTCGGCGCAAATGGGATCGCCAAACGCCACGTGGGCGACCAGGCCTTCCCCGAAAAAAGTGGAAATCCGCTGATAGGTGCGGTCAATGAACTGGTCGGGGATCACAAAGTCCGTGGGCTTGTGCTGTTCTTTGAGCGAGCCGACGGCGGAGATGGAAAGAATCCGCTCCACGCCCAGTTGCTTCATGCCGTGAATGTTCGCGCGAAAGTTCAGCTCGCTGGGAAGGATGCGGTGTCCGCGGCCGTGACGCGTGAGGAAGGCAACTTTGCGGCCTTCCAGCGTGCCCAGAACGAACGCATCCGAAGGGCTGCCGAACGGAGTCTGTAGATTAATTTCCTGAACGTCGGTCAGGCCGGGCATGGAATACAAACCACTGCCGCCGATGATGCCGATTTCTGCCTGCTGCAATAGGTGCTCCCGAAAGACAAGACATCAAACTGACGATTATAGCGAATGTCACTTGCCAGCTTGCGTCCCTTGTTCCTGCGCCTTCTTCAACGCCGCCTGTAGCAGCTTGTCAGCGGTGGCTTCGTCAAAACTTTCCACAATGACCACTAGGTCGCCGTGGCGCTCGATGAAGATCGGACCGTCTGATGTGTTGTATTGGTCTCTTGTGCTGTCCTTGGTCTGGGCGTGTTCTGCCTTGCCGTAACGCTGAGGCAGGGCCGAGACATAAACTTTGGCAAAGTCGCGGGCCACCGCTTCACTCGACCATTTGGACACATACAGCAACCCGATATGCGCCGTGGAATTGGCATCGCCGGGCTTGGGGCCTTTGCGGCCGGCGGCGTAGTATGCGCCGCCGCGCCAGCCGGTACTGATGCGCGCGGCGGTTTCGTCGTTCGCGTACTGTTTCAGCAGGACGCTTACGTCCAGTTCGCCCATGGCCCCGGCGTCGAACGCGTCATAGTCTTTCTTCAGGAACCCAAAATCGGGCAGGTAGAGGGGAGGAATGCGGCGTCCGGCGAGGTATTCTTCCGGCTCCAGGATTTCCCGGGTGGTCAGGGGCAGGTGCGCCAGCACCCCGGCATACGCCTGTTTCTTGCCGCCGTGAATCAGCAGTTGCTCGATGAACTTCATGCCCTGGCTGTACGGGAAAACCAGTTCTTCTCTCAGCAGGAGCGGAGCGCTGTCAAAAATCGGGCTGTCGCCGTGTTTTTCCATCTGCGCCTGCATGCGATCAACAAATTTCGGCGAATCTTCCACGGTCCGCCCGGCCGGCGTCAGCATGTAGTCCAGCAGCACGATCATGGCCTGGCCTTCCAGCACCGCCGTGCGGCAACTTGACTCCTCGTCAATCTGGATGATGGCGTTCGGGTCTTCGGGCCCGCGCTTTTCGATCTCCTCGTCTTTCTTCATCATTTTTGCCAGATCGTAGCTCTGGTCCTGGAGAGCGTGCGTAAGCTCGTGGGCCATCACCGGCCGTTGCATTTCCAGTTCGACCCAATCCAGCAGGTTGATGGTCCCCGTTTTTTCGTCGTAATACCCGGCCACTTGCTCGCCCAGAAGCTTAATGAGGAAGCTGTGCAGGTCAAACTTGCGGGGCAGCAGCCCGAATTTTTTCAGGACCAGTTCGGAACGCTCGAAGCGTATGCGGTCCACGTCATCCTGGAACTTCTCTTCAATATATTTTTCGACTTCCGCACGGCTGACCATGTTCTTCTTGACAGGAAGCTTGATCGGCAGCAGCGTGCGCTCGCTGGCGAAATGCAGAATGTCATCCACGGACTGCAGCAGCTCTTTCGTCTCCTCCGGAGTGATTTTGTGTTCTTTCCCCGGCGGGGGCTGCTTTTGGGGTTCTTGCCCGGTCTGGGCGGCGGTGATTCCGGCAAAAAAAATGGCCAAGGCCAGTGAGGTACGGAAGATTTTATTCATGCAGGACCTGTGAGGTTGCGTGTGCTCCTCTTATAACAATAAAGCATGGAATTAGTTTCTGCCGGAGAACGACAATTTCGCGGCTCAGATTGGATGCACGGGAAGACCCAAGGTGAGCATCCACGAGAGATCAGAATCCCTTTTTGATCAGCCCCACGACGGTAAGTTTGCTGGAAGTTTTTCGGCGAGCGCCCTTTCCGGCATATTTGGAGAGGACGTCGGTTTCCACGTTGACTGTGCTGCCGGCCCGCAGCCGGTGCAGGTTGGTGGCGGTATACGTATGCGGAATTATCGCGATCTCGATTACACCGGCGCGGACGCCAGCCACGGTCAGGCTGATGCCTTCAATGGTGATAGATCCTTGTGGAACAACATATTTCCGCAAGGCCGGCGGCAGAGAGATGGTCAATCGCCAATCTTCACGGTCCTTGATCTTCTCCAGGCGGAGAAGTTTGCCAACGCCATCCACATGCCCCTGGACAATGTGCCCTCCAAGCCGGTCTCCCGCTTTCGCGGGAAGCTCCATATTGACCACGGAACCTGGCTGTAAGGACCCCAACGAAGTGCGGGCGAGGGTTTCCGCGGACAGATCGGCGGAAAACTGGCCGCGGCCTGCGTCAACCGCCGTCAAGCAGACGCCGCTCACGGCCACGCTGTCACCCGTCTTGAGTTGCGACGGAATGCTTTTGGCAGCGATGGAGATGCGAGTTGCCCGCCCGTTGCCAGGGTGCACCATGGCAACGACGCGTCCCGTTTCCTGAATCAATCCGGTGAACATCAGCTTTTGCTTTCCTCATGCAGGACCGGACTCACCGGTCCGTAGGGATCACGCAGGTAACCCTCCACGGCGAAATCTTCGCCAAAGCGGTGCAGAACCACGTTGCGCACGAGCGCCGCATCATTCATCCTGCGGAAGCCGGGTCCGCGAGCAAAGGGCACCGCGCCCGCCCCAGCCAGGATCTTGGGCGCATAGTAGAGAAAGACTTTGTCCACGGTCTCCCCAGCCAGCGCGGCCCAGTTGACCAGCGCTCCGCCTTCGATCATCAGGCTGGTGATTTCCAACTGGCCCAGCCGGGCGACGATCTTCTTGAGGTCGGGGCGTCCCTCTCCCGAACCGAGCGGGACTTGTTCGACGCGAATGCCGCGCGCTTCGAGGGCCCTTTTCTTTTTCTCTTCGGCAAACGAGCAGAAGACCAGAACATCATCCCGCACGCTCTTCACCAGCCGCGACTCCAGTGGCATGCGGAGTCGCGAATCGAGCACCACGCGCATGAGGGGACGCCGGCGGGGCAGGCCGGTACGATCGGTCAACAGAGGATCATCGGCAATCACCGTACCCACGCCCACCAGAATCGAGTCGGATTCGTGTCGCAACTCCTGGACGTGTTTGCGGGCCTCAAGACTGGTGATCCAACCGCCGGTTGCCCCTCCAATGCCTAACAGCGACGGGCTGAAGGGATCTCCCGGAGGAGGTGCGATCTTGCCGTCGAGCGTCATGCCGGATTTCAGCGTTACCAGCGGCAGCTTGTTGAGGACGTACTTGGCAAAGGCTTCGTTCAAGCGGCGCGCTTCCTCACGGAACAGGCCGGTCTCCACGGCGATTCCGGCGGCTTTCAGCCTCGCCACACCACGGCCCGCAACCACAGGATTGGGGTCGGTCATGGCGGCGACCACGCGCTTGACCCCAGCTGCGATCACTACGTCCGCGCAGGGCGGCGTACGTCCCTGGTGGCTGCAAGGCTCAAGGTTCAGGTAGAGCGTGGCGCCGCGGGCCCTGGCGCCGGCCTGTTCAAGCGCCAGGACCTCAGCGTGCTTGATGCCGTCATAGATATGAAAGCCCGTGCCGGCGACTTCGCCTTGTGCGCCGACCACCACTGCGCCTACGCGCGGGTTGGGAGAAGCGAGGGCCGTTCCTTGGCGCGCTAATTTCAGCGCCTGCGCCATGAATTGTTCGTCTTGTTGGCTGAAGCTCATGAAGGGGAAAACAGAGAATCTACAAAACTCCGGGCGTCGAAGGGAAGCAGGTCTCCTGCTTTTTCTCCAACTCCCACATAACGCACCGGCAATCCGAGTTCGCGGGATATGGCCACCACCACGCCGCCTTTCGCGGTGCCGTCGAGCTTGGTCAGTACAATTCCGGTCACGCCCGCCGATTCAGTGAACAGGCGCGCCTGCTGCAGGCCGTTCTGGCCGGTCGTTGCGTCCATCACAAGCAATACTTCATGCGGAGCGCCCGGTAGAATGCGCTGCGCGGTACGCGTCATCTTCTCCAGTTCGAGCATGAGACTGGCCTTGGTATGCAGCCTTCCCGCTGTATCCACAATTACGCAGTCCGTGTGTCTGGCCTTGGCGGCGTTCAAGGCGTCGAACAACACCGCGGAGGGATCGCCCCCAGGTTTGGTTTTGATGACCTCAACTCCGGTGCGCGTTCCCCAAATCTCAAGCTGTTCGATGGCGGCGGCGCGAAACGTGTCCGCCGCGCACAGGAGAACGCTCTTGCCTTCGGCGCGCAGCGCATATGCGAGTTTTCCGATGGTTGTGGTCTTTCCCGTGCCATTCACGCCTACTACCATCACCACTTCCGGACTGTCCCCTGGGGCCTTGCCTTTGCCGGATGGGGTGGCGTTCAAGATTCCCAGGATCTGTTCCTTGATCAGGCGTTTCAGTTCGTCCACGTCTCTGATCTGCTTGCGGTCGGCGCGCTCGCGCAGATTTTCCAGGATCTGGGCCGTGGTTTTGGCGCCCAGGTCGGCGGTAATCAGGATTGCTTCCAGATCTTCAAGATCGTTGCGGTCAATCTCTTTGCCGAAGGACGCGATGTCCTCAATGCGCTCGCTCAGATTGTCGCGCGTGCGCTTGACCGCCTGCTTCATTCTCTCGAACAAGCCGGGCCGCGCAGATTCGGTTGGAGTTCCGCTCATGGGACTCTAGATTATAGCGGAGAGGAAAACGCGGGCCCTGAAAGACTCCATCGTCATTCCAGCTGTGCTCATAATCGGTTCTTACTTAAGCGAAGCTAATGAATCTGATGCCCAGGTGAATCAGATCGGTCCTTGATAGCGGCGCAGCCGGACCGCCGCGGCGAGGAACGCCGCCGCTATCACCAAGCCGATCCAGAGACCGGGACTGATCAGAAAGTGCCCCGGAGTGATATGAATCATGGGATCCGTTGGGAACATATCCCCCGGCGTGGACTCGAAAGCTGGTGCGTTTCCGATCAAACGCCCCCCCACCAGGACAGCGAAATGCCATGTATGGAAGACAATTTGCTCGACGCCGGCAATCGCGACCAGCGGTAATGCGGCCCAAAGAAACGTCGCGCGTCGCGCCCATCCGGACACCAGCAGCAGCCAGCAATAGATTGGAAAAGGCCAGAGCGCATGGGCTGTCACGAGGTGGTAGAACAGCGCCAGCGACATCCGAAAGAACGAAAAGTTCGTCCACAGCGTCGCCACACTTTGACCGCCCACCAACAGCACCGCGCTGCTCACGAGCAGCATGAGCCAGTGCATGGCGACGATGATCGCAAAGATAAGCAGCGGCAGCACCACGAGCGGAATGCTCGCCTTCGCAAGCACGGTAGTGACATCGGATACGGGCAGCGACTTCCAGAAAAGAATACTGCGGTCGCGGCGCTCGCCGGACAGCGCGTCGAGACAATAAAACACACTCACGACGATACCGGTGAGCATCAGCAGGCCCGCCGCCAGGTCGTACGGGGTCTGAGAGTGCGCCGGATTGAGCCGCAGCGGCTTTTCCCAGATACCCACAATCGAGCTGATCGAGAAGGCGAACAGAGCGACCGCAGCGACGGCCAGCGGCGCGATATAGATCGAACGGTTCTCCCACAACTCGCGCCGCACCGACCAGTACAGTGGCCGCGTCGCCGGCAGGGCCGCGGGCGCGATTCCCTGCGACTCGAAGGACTCGGGCACGGTTCTTGATTGCGTATTCATACGGCTGCTCCTTGTGTTTCTCCGGCCTGATTGCCTATCACGGCGACGAACAAGTCGGCGATGCCGGGTGTCCGCACGTCGCCAAGCGCGGCGAGCTGCTGGCGATCGACACGATCGAACAGCAGCATGCCGCGGCCGAACACCTGGCGCTCGTGAATCGGCCTGAGCGCCCGTGCTGAAGCGAGATGCTCGGGATGCACCAGCACTTCCAGATAGCGCGACTCGACTTCTTCCATGCTGCAATCGAATACGATGCGCCCGCGATTAATGAACATGAGATCGGTGAGGACATGCTCAACCTCTTCAACCTGATGCGTGGCCACGACGATGGTGCGGCTGCGATCAAAGTAGTCGTTCAGCAGTGAATCGTAGAATTGCTTGCGATACAGGATATCGAGGCCAAGCGTCGGCTCATCCAGCACCAGCAACTTCGCGTCAACGGCCATGACCAGAGCAAGATGCAATTGCGCCACCATGCCTTTCGACAATTCCTGGACTTTACTGGTACGCCGGATGGTGGTCCTGGCAAGAAAAGCTTCGGCCTTCGCGCGATTGAATTGCGGATGCACGCCGGCAACATAATCAAGCGCCTGCGAGACTCGGAGCCAGCGCGGCAGCACGGCAACATCGGCGATGAAGCAGACGTCGCGCATGAGTTGATCGCGCTCGGTCCACGGGTCGCGTCCCAGCACCCTCAGTTCGCCCTGATAGGGCGTGAGGCCGATGATTGCGTTGAGCGCGGTGGTCTTGCCTGCGCCGTTGGGACCAATGAGTCCGAGGATGCGGCCCTCTTCGACACGCAAATTGATGCCGTCCAGCGCGATCGTTGTTCCGAACGATTTACGGAGTCCGCGTGCTTCTATGCAGGCCATGGCTTCAGCGCTCCTCCTGTTTGGCTTTCGATTTCGACCGACGTGCCTTGCCAGCGTCATCATTCAGCAGCTCTTCCGCTGTCAGGCCGAGCCGCTCTATAGTTGCCTGAACCCTGGGCCATTCTTCAGCAAGAAACTTCTGGCGTTCGCCCTGCAATAGCAGGTTGCGCGCGCCCGTATTGATGAACATGCCCAGGCCGCGTCGGCTCTCCACCAGGCCATCGTCCACCAGTTGCTGATAGCCCTTGAGGACCGTGAGCGGATTGACCCGATACTCGGCCGCGACGGTGCGCACCGAGGGCAGCGGATCGCCTTCCTTGAGAACGCCGTCGAGTATCATCGCGACGACCTGGTCGCGAAGCTGGCGGTAAATCGGCTGACTGTCGTTCCACTCGTGGTCCATCAGGGTGTCCAGATAGCTTCGGACGAGAGCTTAGCTCTCGTCATTTTGCGGCAATTGTGTTGATGCGCTGCAGGTCGAAGTGCGCGTGGATCGGCTTGTCCTTCATCATGAACGTCCAATCCTCGGTGTGATGGTTGGCGTCGATGATGGTGAACACCGAATGGTGCATGTGGTACTCCGTGCTCCCGCTGATGTCCTTGAACTCGAACTCGACCGTTTTTCCGTCCGGCGACATCTTGCCGGTCATGCGCGGCCGGTTCCCCGCGTCGCAATAGTGAACCAGCGTGAGCTGGTTTCCATCCACGTAAAGCATGGTGACGGGATGGTCGTACTTTGTGGCATCCAACGGCGTCCCAGCTTCCTGGAACTCGTGCACCAGGGCGTTTCCCCGCGAGGTCACGCGCAGCGAGAGGCGCATCTTTGCGCCCGACATCTGCGGCGCATCTGGGACGGTGACCGCGCCTTCCCACTCTCCCGCCAGGCCTTTCATGGTTGCGAAGGACTTCTGCGCCTCGGAGGGCACGGGAGCCACTGAGGACTTTTGCGCGTCGGACTGCGCGAAAACCATGGTGGAGAGCGACATCAGAACAGCAGGTAGCATAAAACGAAGGGATTTCATCTTTCATTCTCCTTTGATCTTCTGTTGATTCGGGCCTTTTGTTTATTCGCTGGCATAAAGCAGTTGCAAGCGATCAAAGCCTTGATCGATATCTACTGTTATAGTTAACTATAACACTACATGACATGTCAAGTGCTTTGTTTTGAAAGCCGCTATCAGTCACAAAACAAACGGCTTACAGTCAGCGTCGGGAAACGCAAAGGAAAGTCACTCGTGATTGGAGAATTGTGAAAGTCTGGGCAGAGAGATGTGCGGCTTGCGGTCTTGCGAATCGAAGATCTTATTCCAACCGCTCCGGAGACCGCGGCATGAGACCAGCAGGCTAGACCTTAACCGCGGCTTCCGCGGCTTGTGCCGCAGTGACTACGGCCGCGCGATGAACGCGCAGCTTGCCGGACTTGAACACCCGGGTCATGGCCGCGACTGTGTCGGGACAGAACTTGGTATTGGCCAGCGAATTGATGATACGCACAACATATTCCGGGTCCATGGCCGCCTGATAGGGACGGTTCGTGGTCATGGCATCGAAAGTGTCGGCGACCATGATGATGCGCGGCATCAGCGGCAGCTGGTCGCCTTTGAGGCCATGCGGGTAACCGCGCCCATCCAGGGACTCGTGATGCAGTTCGATCCCCGGCAGCATGTCGCGGAGCATTTCGACGGGGCGCAGAATGGAGGCGCCCTTGGTGGTGTGCGTCTTCATGATCTCGAACTCTTCCGGCGTGAGGGCCCCCGGCTTTTTCAGAATGCGGTCTTCAATGCCGATCTTCCCGACGTCGTGGAGCTGGGCGGAAATGCGGATTTTCTCGACTTCTTCACTCGGCAGGCCCATCTCTTTGGCAATGAGCACGGAGTAGCGCGTTACGCGGTCGGAATGGCCTTTGGTGTACGGGTCTTTCTCGTCGACCGCTCCGGCCAGCATCTGGATGGAGCTCATGAACAGCGTGCGGTTTTCTTCCGCCGCCTTCTTCAAGTCGGCGACAAAACGCTCCAGATCGTCCGTCATGCTGTTGAAGGTCTCAGCCAGTTCGCCGAATTCCGTGCGGCTCTTGAGCTGTACCCGCTGGGAAAAATCTCCGCCGGCGATCGCGCGGCTTGATTCGGTCAGGACCTGCAAGGGCAACGTGAACTTCCGGGCAGCCCAGATGGCGAGAAGAATACTGGCGCCGACCGTAAACAGCGCGAACCGCAGCTCCGTGTGCTGCAGGTCTGTGATGTCGCGGTAGGAGTCTTCCTGGGTTTTCTGCGCCACCACGGCCCAGCCGAGACTCTGGACGGGAACATAAGTTCCCAGCATCGCGACCTTGCTGTTCTTGTTCTCCGAAAGGCTGTATTCCCGGGTCACCGATACGTTGGCATTGCTGCTTTGCTCAACAAAACTCCTGACCAGTTCGTTGGCGCTCATGTCCTGGCCGGTCGCGTACTTGGCGTTTGCGGAGGCCACCAGGCGTCCGCTTTGGTCCACCACGAACGTGTCCAGACCCTGGTCTTTGGCCGCCTTCAGCCGGCGGACCAGATACTGCAGGTCAACCACCAGTTCAAGGGCGCCCAGAAAGACGTCATGGCTGGCGCCGGTAAGGACAGGCCGGCTCACCACCATCACCGTGCGCGCGTCTTTGCCAGAGCCAACGGAAAGGGGCTCGCCGGTGTACTCCCGACCGTCACGCGCCGCAGCCAGGCCACGCTCCAGGTCCTTTTCCAGAAATGCGTCGGGATCGATGGTCCCCACGGCCATGAAGTGGCCTTCCGCGTTCACCAGACGCGCGAAGGGAACAATGGAGTCCGGATTCTCAATATAGTTCTGCAGCAACGCGCGGATCTCCGGGCTTTGCACCTTGGCCCCGGTCAAGTTGCCGCCGCTGGTGATTTGCACCGAATAAGTCAGGCTCGCCAGGTTAGACCGGATGTCTTTCTCGCGCTGAGCAATGTCCTGGGCCAGAGTGCTGGTGACCGTGTTCTGCAGCAGCTTTTCATTGCGTTGCAGTTGATCGCGATTTATTTCGACGACTTTGGTGGCGTAGAAATAAAGCGGAAATACGGCGACTGTGATCAGAACGATCAGCACCAGATACAAAATCGGTATTCGCGAAGGAAGAGGTACTTTCATACGGCCAGTACTATGCAAATTGTATGTTGAAATGCCCTCAACCAAGCGCCAAAATGACCTTAAGGGTTATTACCGAAGTACCTGAGGATATCTAGGGTTTTACTCGACTTTGCCCGGGCGGGACATTAATTCGCGGATTGCGTCACGCGGCGCCAGGCCTCCGTGCAGAATGGCGTGCATTTGCTCGGTAATGGGCATTTCCACGCGATATTTCCTGGCCAACCCCAGAGCGGCTTTGGTGGTCAGCACGCCTTCGGCGACCATGCCGTGCATTCCGGCAATAATCTCCTGGAGACGCTGCCCTTCGCCCAGTGCGGCGCCCACGCTGCGGTTCCGGGAGAGACCCCCGGTGCAGGTCAGGACCAGATCTCCCATACCGGCCAGGCCGGCCAGTGTCTGTGGCCGGGCGCCGCAGGCCACCGCCAGGCGGGTGATCTCGGCGAGTCCGCGCGTGATCAAAGCGGCCGCGGAATTGTGTCCCAATCCCAGGCCGTAGCAGACCCCGGCGGCAATGGCGATCACGTTCTTCAGCGACCCGCCTAACTCCACGCCGATCAGGTCGTCGCTCGCGTAAATGCGGAAGCCGGGATCGCTCATTTCCTTCTGCACCACCGCGGCGAGCGTTAGATCCGTTGCGGCGGCAGTCAGGGCCGTGGGGTTTCCCTTTGCCACTTCCAGGGCGAAGGTCGGACCGCTCAGGGCCGCGGTACGGGGCTTGAACCGGCAAAAACGGACTACGATTTCTTCCATCACCTCGCTCATACGCAGCAGGGTGTCATTCTCAATGCCTTTGGTGGCGCTGACGAAAAGCATTTCCGGGAGCAGCCATTGCGCCATGTGCTCAAATACGCGGCGGCAGTGGTGCGAAGGCACTACGCTGATGACCATCTCCGCGCCGGAGAGCGCCTGCTGCAGGTCATTGCTCACGGTCACGGATTGCGGGACTGTGCAGCCGGGCAGGAATAGCGCATTCGTGCGATTTTTCTGAATGCTTTCGCACACCTCTTTTTCGCGCGCCCAGAGATGCACCTGGTGCTGGCCGCCACGGCCCGCTACGATCGCCAGCGCGGTGCCCCAGGCCCCGGCCCCGATGATGGCAATCCGGCTCAAGCTTTTTTCTCCACCGGACGATCTTTGTTCCCGCCCATGCGGTTTTCGGTTCCGTCCAGCAGGCGCTCGATGTTCTGGCGGTGCTTCAGAATTACCGCCAGGGATGTCAGAGAGATCAGGACCAGGGAAGGCCAGTCTCTGTTCCCAAGCAGATACACAGCCACTGGAAAGGCCGCCGAGGCAAGAATCGAGCCCAGAGAGATGTATCGCGACAACGCGGAAATCAAGATGAAGATCGCCAGACAAATCAATACTGCTTTCCAGAACAAGAGAACGAAGACACCGAGAGCGGTGGCCACTCCTTTGCCGCCGCGGAACTTCAGCCATACGGTAAAAATGTGTCCCACGACCGCGAAGAGGGCCGCGGTGGCCATCAGGTGGCTGGCGGGAATACAGGCGTGTATTGCCCCGCAGGAATTGTAGGATGACTGCGCCACGGCTGACGCAAACCAGACGGCAAGCGTACCCTTTGCCGTGTCCAATGCCAGCGTGGCGATGCCCAGCCCCCTGGCCCCGGACCGGGCCACGTTGGTGGCCCCGATATTGCCGCTGCCGCTTTGCCGGATGTCCTCTCCGCGAAACACCTTGACCAGCACATACCCGAAGGGAATGGACCCGAGCAGGTAGGCGACAACAGCTACGGTGATATAGAGAACGGCCATGGCGATGTTTCTATTTTCGATGTAAATGGATTCTATGCAAGAGAGAAGCGTTCCAGCCTGACGTACGTGGCGCCCTTGGGGGAAAGCCTGCTCTGATATAGAAAGAATTCCTGCGCAGTCATTGTACCGAAATGAGGCGCCGCTTCCGACTCCAGACGGCGCTGCATTTCGCTAAACAGAAGTCTCACACCCCGCGCCGAACCTGCCCGGGCCAGCGTGAGATGCGGACGGTACGGATTCTTCTCCGGCTCAATTCCCAGCTTCGCCATCTCCAGGTCAATGCTGGTGGCCAGATGTGGAAGTGAATCTGTAGCATGGACACCCGCCCAGAACACGCGTGCCGATTTCTGGCTGGGGAAATAGCCCACGCCTTCCAATCTGATCCGCAACGGAACAGATTTGATGTCTTTCAGCGCGTCTTTGATCTTCTCGAGAAGACTATCATTCGCTTCGCCCACGAACTTCAGGGTGACGTGCAGCGATTCCGGTTTTGCCCAGCGGGCATCCGGCGCCAGCGGCCGCACTCGCTCCAAGTATTGGGAGATACGTGCGCGGATTTCGTCAGGGACGTCGAGTGCGATAAAGGTCCGCATGGTTCACATCAGTTTGCGGCGGACCATGTCCAATGCCTGTTGAGTGGCCCAATGGCGTATGCGCTCGCGGTCGCCGGGAAATTTTCGTTCCACAACATCCGTGCGCTCGCCATCGGAAAGTGCGTGAAATACCAGTCCTACGGGCTTGGCCTCGGTCCCGCCGCCCGGACCGGCAACCCCGGTGATGCCGACGCCGTAGCTGGCTTTGCAGCGCTTACGGATGCCTTCGGCCAGCGCCGCGGCCACCTCGCGGCTGACAGCGCCATGCTCGGAGATCAGCAAGGGCGGCACGTCCGCCAGCAAAGTCTTCAGAGAGTTGTCATAGACCACGGCCCCGCCCAGAAAGTAGCGGGAACTGCCGGGCACAGAAGTGAGCCTTTCCGCCATCATCCCGCCGGTGCACGATTCAGCTACCGCCAGGGTAGTGCCCCGCATCTGCAGGTAGTAACCCACAATCTGTTCCAGGCTCTCACCCTGGGTGGAGAAAATGGTGTCTTCAAACTCGTCCTCCAGTTCGGACGCAAGTTTGTCCACTTTCTTCTGGGCGTCCTCAGCGGACAAAGCCTGTGCCCGGAGCTGAAATTGTATCTCCCCCCCGGCATTGGCCAGAATGGTTGTTTCCACGTCGGCGTGTTTTCCGTAAATCGGCGCGGCGCGCTTGTCGGCCTGTGACTCCGGCACCATGGCAATCTTGAGCACGCGGACGGCAAGGTGGCGCGCCGGCACCACGCGGCGCAGCCGTTCCATGCACTCTTTTTCGAACATGTGCTTGAGTTCGTGGGGAGGACCCGGCAGCAGGATGACCGTCTTTTTCCTGCCCGAGATTTCGATCTGGATGAACTGTCCCGGCGCCGTGCCCTTGGGATTGTCCAGCGCTTCGGCCCCGGCGATCACGTCGCCCTGCTTCAGGTTGTTGTCCGCCATCTTGTAGCCGCGCGAAGCAAAACGGGCGCGCAGCGCCTCAATGATTGCGGAATCACGCCGCAATTCACGTCCCAGGACTTCGGCGACGCATTCGCGCGTGAGGTCGTCTTCCGTGGGCCCCAGACCGCCAATAAAAATGACGATGCCGGAGCGCATGAGTGCGGTCCGCGCCACGCTTACCAGGTCCGCGCGGCGGTCGCCGACGATGGACTTGAAGTCAACCGCCACGCCCAGTTCGTTGAGCTTGCCGGTCACAAAAAGGGAATTGGTGTCCAGGCGAAAAGGAGTGAGCAACTCCGAGCCCACGGCAATGATTTCTGCATTCACACCAGCAGTTTAAATGAGCGGCATGCCTCGAACGCCCCAGGTAAGATGAAAAACCGAACTGGTGGTGACCAACACCGCGCCGCTGCCGCGCGTGAAAGCCATGCCGACAAGGCCCTGGCCGGCAATCGCCAGGGAAGCCTTTTTGTCCGGCGTGATTTTGACGATGCCGCGCTTTCCTGCAAGCGACGCCGCCACGTAGAGATTTCCCTGGGCATCGAACGCCAGGCCTTGTGGACGCCCCAGCCCCCGGTAAAAGACAGACACCGTGCCATGAGCATCCACCGCATAGACCGCGTCAAAACTCGAGGTGGTGGGACCAGTGATGTACAGCGTGCCATCAGGAGAGAACGCCAGGTGATATGCCGCCAGGCTGGGCTCGAGCGTCGCATAGACGAAGATCTGGCGGTCCTGGGCGATGCGCCAGATGGTGCCGCTGCGGTCGCCGACATACAGGTTCTGCCCGTGGTCGAAAGCAATGCCGGTGGCGACGCCCAGGCCCTCCGCATACGTGCTCATGGCCCCTTCCGGCGTGACCCGATAGACCGTGCCGTCATAGCGGGAAGAGACGTAGAGCTGCCCATTGTGGTCGAAGGCCAGCCCGGTGGGATTCATCAGATCGGAGAGAAACGGCTTGACGTTGTAGTTAGTGTCAATCTTGTAGATGCACACCGGGACCTTCTGGCCGCGGCCTCCGGAAAACGTAACAAAGATGTTGCCTTCCGCATCCAGCGCGGGGTTGGCGACGGGATGCAGATTTTCCGCGATAGGCTGGGCAATCTTCATCTCCCGACCGTTGCTGACGTGCCCGTTGCTCTGGACAATGACCGCGCCGGAATGGGCGCCGAAGGGCACGCGGGCGATCAGGAATTCCTCCGAGCTGACCATGATGGAGCCACGCACTCCGCTGAAACTCACGTCCGGGCGCGCCAGCCGCGGCGGTTTGAGCGCGCGGCCCATGATTCTGACTTCGCCTCCGGGCAGGGATGCAGAAGGTTCGATGGCCTCAATGTGGGGATTGCCATCTACGGTCTTTCTGCCCAGCAAAGTATCGGAAATGCCCATGGAGGTTGGTCTTCTATTTTATTTTTCCGGAACTAGCGCGCGAACCAGTGCGACCAGATTTGGAGCAGGACAAGCGCGTAAAGCCCGGCTCCCACGTCGTCCATCATAATCCCTGTTCCTTCCGGCAGTTTTTCGAGGCGGCGGAGAGGAAAAGGCTTCATGATGTCGAATACACGAAAGAGTATAAGGCTGGCCAACAGGTATTTCCAATTCAGCGGAACCGCGATCAACGCGATCATCTGCCCGGCGACTTCGTCAATCACCACAAATCCAGGATCTTTGATGCCGCTTTCCCGGGCCACTACCGTGGAAGGAGGAATGCCAATGAGAGAAACGAGTACGGCTGCGAAGACCGCGACCGGCAAAAGCCAGGGAGAAGGAAGATAACGGCTTGAACACCACCAGATCAGCACGGTTGCGAAGGAAGCATATGTACCTGGCCCCGGGCGCAGGTAGCCGACGCCGAAGAATGTGGCGATGAGCCACGAGAAACGGGACTTGTTGGCCGGAGGTGTGACAGAGGGCGTCATTTATCTCAAATATCTCAAGCCGGCTGGAGCGAGAACAATGAGTCTACATTATGGAAGAAAAATGTTAATGTTGTTCTGAGGAAGAGTCATCCTCACTTTTAGGTCCCGGAGCGCCTTCCTCGGCCAGACTCTCCAGCATCTCCGGGTCATTGATCGGCGCGGAGATTTTGTAAGCGCCGCTGGCCCATTTGCCCAGATCGATAAGGCGGCAGCGCTCACTGCAGAAGGGAAAGTCCTCGTCGCCGGCCAGAACCAGCGCGCGGCATGTGGGACAGCGGAGCGATTGCGGTTTCTTTCGGGGCATCGCAGTTAATCAGATGACGCGAGCGACCAGGTCGTAGTCGTGGGCCTCGGTAATTTCGCAGCGGTAGAACTCGCCGGGCACCGGTTCCTCCAGCGCGCCAAAATCGTTGATAAATAATTTGCCGTCAATCTCCGGAGCATGCATCTCGGAGCGGCCTTCCCAGAGCAAATCGGTTTCTTCAGACGCGCCGAGCGCCAGAACGTCGAGCTGGCGCCCCACCAGCAGCCGCTTGTTTTTCTTGCTGATCTGCCGCTGGATCTGCATGAGTTTCCTGCGGCGGCGTTCGATTTCTCCGGGCGCTACTTTGTCTTCCAAGTGATAGGCGGCCGAGCCTTCTTCATCGGAATAGTTGAAGACGCCCAGCCAGTCGAACTGGGCGGCCTTCACGAATTCGCACAACTCGTCGAAGTCTTTCTCCGTCTCTCCGGGAAAGCCGACGATAAAAGACGTCCGCAGGGTCAGGTCGGGAACGATGCGGCGCATCTTGTCTATGGATTTAAGAAAGATATCGGCGCCGGCGCCGCGCTTCATGCGCTTCAGCACCGATGCCGAAGCGTGCTGGAGGGGAACGTCAATGTAGGAGCAAATCTTTTCGGTGCCGGCGATGGTTTCCAGCAGCCTGCCCGTGATCTTGTTGGGATACGCATAGAGAAAGCGCACCCAGCGCAGGTCTTCGATCCCCGCCAGCCGTTCCAGCAGCAGCGCCAGTCCGTCTTTCAGGCCAAGGTCTTCCCCATAGCAGGTGGTGTCCTGGCCGATGAGCGTAACTTCGCGGACGCCGTTCCGCGCCAGACGCCCGGCCTCCGCGATGACCGACTCAAAATGTCGGGAACGGAACTTGCCGCGAAGCTGCGGAATGATGCAGAAGCCGCAAGGGTGATCGCAGCCTTCGGCGATCTTGACGTACGCCGAAGCTTTCGGTGTGGCCAGCACACGCGGCGTGTTTTCGTTGTAAAGATAGTTGGGCAGATCGGCAATCGCACCGTCCCATTCGGAGCGGGAAAAACGTCCACTGGCCTCGCGAGCGTCGCCTTCCGGCCTGGACGAAGACCGCACACCGGATTTCAACGCCTGGCTCGCGGAAGTCGAGTTGAGGACCACAAACGGCGAATCGTTCGCTGCGCCTTGTCCGTTTGCGCTCATTCCCGCCGCGGCCAGAATGTCTTCCAGCTCACCGGTACCGACAACCGCGTCCACTTCCGGAATATTCTTCTGGATTTCCTGGCGATAGCGCTCCACGAGGCAGCCGGCCACAATCAGTTTTTTTGCCCTGCCGGTAACTTTGTGCCGGGCCATTTCCAGAATGGTGTTGACCGACTCTTGTTTGGCCGTATCAATGAAGGAGCAGGTATTCACAACAATCACGTCCGCCTCTTCCGCGTGGGACGTAATCTGCGCTCCACCGCTTTGCAGCATGCCCATCATGACCTCGCTGTCCACGAGGTTCTTGGGACAACCCAGGCTCACAAAGCCCACCTTAAGCGGAACTGGCTTGGTCGCGGGTTCTTCCTGGGAAAGCGGCGCTGTAAGAATCTCAACCGGCATGGAATATACCTATTCTAGCATCCGGGTTCGCGTCGAGTTTGGCGGGATTCGCGGCTAGGCTCTTGCCGTCAGCGCGGCATACAGCCTAGGCAGTTGCTGGGCGTCTTCGACGGATTCGGCGAAACGCGCGCGCTGGTAATGGTCGGTAAAAGCGATGACCCGTTGCCGGACCACCGCGTCCCCGATGGAAGTCGCGAACTCCGACGGTGTCTGCGCCGGCGCCTTGCGGAAGCCGCGGCGTTCCAGATACTTCAGCATGCGCAAGTACCAGAAGCTGGCTGCTGTCCGGGGAGCGCGTTCCGGATTCCGCAGCAGCCGTGACCTCTCCAGCGTCCGCCACGCCCGGGGGACAAACGGCGCGACCATGATCAACAGCAATAATGCACAGAGGATGATTACGTCTCTTGCGGACAGATGCTCGATCCGGCGCTGCCATGCCCGCGTCCACGCCAGGGCGCCCAGATATTCTTTCTGGAACCACAGACGCGTTCTGAACTGCGCTTTTCCCGTTTGCGCCGCCAGCGCGGAACTAAGCCGCAGCTGATGGCTGAAGTCATAGTTGATGATCCACTCCCGCCACATTTCCCGCGCCGCATCCAGGTAGAGTTCCGCGCGGGCCCATCCGCCCTGTGGCGACGGTTCCACGCCGCCCGACGGCGTAGGATCAAAACTTACCCATCCATATTCGGGAAAGTAAACTTCCACCCAGGAGTGGGCATTTTTCTCGCGGACAATGTAACTGGAGGTCACATCGTTGTATTGTCCGCCGCGAAAACCGTTCACCACCCGCGCCGGAATACCCAGGGTCCGCAGCATCACGGCCATGGACGAAGCAAAGTATTCGCAGTGGCCTTTCTTGCGTTCGAACAGGAATGCGGCGAGAGGGTCCTGTTCCAGGCGTCCCGGCAACTGCAGGGTGTATCCAAAGTTTGTCCGCAGGTAGGACTCAATGGCCTTCGCCTTGAGGTAATTCGACGTGATTCCGGCGGTAATCTGGTCCGCGAGCTGAGGGATGCGCGGATCAAGCGGCGGTAATTGCCTGTACAACATTGCGATCTTGGGCGGATAGGCGATAGAAGTTGAATCACGCACCAGGGGTCCCGGATCGCGAGTATCGGCTTCCCCATAGTAGATTCCGATGGCCTGGGGACCTTGCGCTGCCGCCGCTCGAAACGCTGCCGCCCCTCGGAAATTCAGTACTGAGCCATCCGGCGTCACGGCGATCATGCGGTAGTTGCCGCTGATTCGCAGCGGCACGGTTGCCAGGAAGAACACGTCAATTCCCAGCGGTTCCATTAACACTTTGTATGAGAGCGTGGAGCGGCCGCGGACCGACGGGGCGCCGGCATACAGGGCCGGGTTGGCAACGCGGAACTGGCCCAGGTCCAGCCCCATGCCGCCGAGGCTGGTGAGTGCCGCCCCTTGGGCAGCGCTGTTCCACCAGCGGTGTCCGTCAAAGTTGCCTAACGCGATGCCCCGCCACTTCACGTCGTCGGGCATTCTTCCTTGCAGGACCTGTACGTGCATCACTACCGCATCCGATTGCTGTATCTGGCCGATTCCTCCGAGGCGCACGTCCTGGCTGAAGCCGCTGACCAGTTCTCCCTGCGACCCAAAGCTGCGGAGATATCCCGCGGAACTCATGCGCGGCAAAAGCAGAAAAATCAATGCTGCTCCGGCAAAGGTGGAGAGCGAGAGCAGGACCGCCATCCCCGATAACGAGCGCTGGAACCTGCCATCCAGCTTGCGGGGGACGCCGGTCGCCAGCGCACTCCGCTCGGAGCGCCGCATCTCCATGCTGACAAAAGTGGCCACGGCCAGCAGCAGGAACAATAAAAATGTAAGCAGGAACACCGTATCCACCGTCAGCACGGCCGCGGCCAGGACCATCAGAAAGGAAATCACCGCCAGGTACACCAGGTCGCGGTCCCGGTGCACGGAAAAGATTTTCACAACCATGCTGAACAGCACCAGATGCACGGTCGCATTGATGAAGCTCTGGGAAATAAAAAAATAGTCCAGCCCGTAAAAAGCAAAGTAAAGGAGAGTGAGAACGGTGGTCCAGCGCTCGGGAATGAGCACCGTCTGGCCGCGCAGCAGCTGGCCTCCGCGGAACAGAAGCGCCGGCACCACGATTACCAGGGAAGGCAAGTCCAGCTTGCCGGTGCCCGCCAGGGCGGAAAAGCCGGTCACCAGCAGCAGGTACAGCGATGCCTGAAAGAATTTTTCCGCGCTGCCGGAGCGGGGCCGCGGAAGTGCCGTGGCGGAAGCCATCTGCTTATTGTGCTTCAATTTGGCTGCGGACGAAAGGCCGGCGTCCTGCTGCGCAGCGAGCTTGGCGAATGTTTAAAGGTGCTAGAATTAATTGCGCCGGGACCCGCGCGACGTAATCCCGCCAACCCCGCCAGGTCCGGAAGGAAGCAACGGTAACGGGCTAATGCGTGTGCAGCGGGCCCCCCGGTGCTTGGCGTCCGTTCTCGTTCTCTTCTTGCGGGACACTCTCGCATCCCTTCAAAAAGTACTTGGCCGCGAATTCACGCGAATGAACACGAATGGGTTTCGAGTTTTGGATTGATTCGCGTTGATTCGCATCAATTCGCGGCCAACATGCTTTAGACCTTCTGCTCCGGATTCGACCGGTTTGTGAAACCCGCTTTAGTACAATAAATGGGGCGCGTTCAATTCGACTGGAGAATTCCTTTTGCCAAATCTGCTGCGGGCGAAAATTTCCGCTTTAGGGACCTACGTTCCTCCCCGCCTGTTGACCAACGCCGACCTGGAGAAGATGGTAGAGACCACGAATGAGTGGATCCTCGCGCGTACCGGCATCCGGCAGAGACACATTGTGGACAAAGGCGTGGCCGCGTCGCATCTGGCCGTGGAAGCCGCGAAGCGGGCGCTGGCCGAGCGCGGCATTCCCGCCACCGAGATTGAAGCTATTTTCGTAGGCACCGTCACGCCGGACATGATGTTTCCCTGTACGGCCTCTCTGGTGCAGGACCGTCTGGGCGCCAAAGGCGCCTGGGGGTTCGACGTTTCCGCGGCTTGCTCCGGGTTCGTCTACGCGCTCCAGACCGGAGTCAAGTTCGTGGAATCCGGCGCGCACAAAAAAGTCCTGGTCATCGGCTCGGACGTGATGACTTCCATCATTGATTACACTGACCGCGCCACCTGCGTGATCTTCGGCGACGGCGCCGGCGCCGTGGTGGTGGAACCCACGACGGAAGAAAATTATTTCATCGACTACCTGCATGAAGTGGACGGCTCCGGCGGCTGCGCCCTGTACATGCCCGGCGGCGGCAGCCTGAATCCTTCTTCCCATGAAACCGTGGACAAGAAAATGCATTACGTTCATCAGGACGGCCAGGCGGTGTTCAAATACGCGGTGCGGAAGATGGCCGATGCATCGGAGAAATTGCTGGAACGCAACGGCTTGAAGGGGTCGGACATCGCCTTGCTGGTGCCGCACCAGGCGAACCGGCGCATCATTACCTCCACCGCGGAGCGTCTGGGACTAAAAGACGAGCAGGTGATCATCAACATTGACGAATACGGAAACACCACCGCCGGCACGATTCCTCTGGCTCTCGATTCCGCCCGCCGGCAAGGCCGCCTGAAAAAAGGTGATTTGGTGCTGCTTGCGTCCGTGGGCGCGGGATTCACTACCGGGGCCGCGCTGCTGCGGTGGGCATACTGAGCTTTGATCACCGGCGCTGAAGCGCTTTGACGGGAATAGTCCACATGTCGCAGTTACTGGCGGATGTTGCAGGTTGGGCGGGAGCAGCGGCCTTGTTGCTGGCCTACGGCATGGTTTCGTTCAAGAAACTGCCTCCGGACTCCGGCTGGTACCAGTTTCTCAATGCCGCGGGCAGCGCCTGCTTGATCGTAAATACGGTGTATCACCGTGCCTATCCCTCGGCCGCGGTGAACGTCGTTTGGATCGTGATTGCAACGGTCGCGCAGATTCGGGCGAGAACGTCTCCGCCGGGAGGGAAGCTCACGACCCATGCTGATTGACGTAAGCCACACGGTCGAACACGGGCTGGTCACCTACAAGGGCCTTCCGGCGCCCATTATCTGCGATTTCCTTAGCCGCGAGGACTCCAGAAAGCTCTACGAGCACGGGACCGAATTTCAAATCGGGAAAATTGAGATGGTCGCGAATACCGGCACTTATCTCGACTCGCCGTTTCATCGTTACGCAAACGGCAAAGACCTCTCGCAACTCAAACTGGAGCAACTGGCCGACCTTCCCGCAATCAAGATATCGGCTGCGGGAGCGCACTCGATTGATCGTTCGCACTTTCCGGCAAAAGAAACCCTGGCAGGAAAAGCTGTTCTCATTGAGACCGGCTGGTCACGGCACTGGAACACGGAGCAGTATTTTGAAGGGCATCCCTTCCTCACCTCTGACGCCGCCGAGTACCTGGCTGGCTCCGGCGCTGCCCTGGTAGGCATTGACTCCCTGAATATTGACGATATCGCTGATGGCAGCCGCCCGGCGCACACCCTGCTGCTCGGCAAGGAGATTGCCATTGTGGAACATTTGGCGGACCTTTCATCTCTTCCGCAAAAAGATTTCAAGTTCTTTGCGGTCCCTGTGAAGGTGAAGGGATTTGGAACGTTTCCGGTGCGGGCGTTCGCGTTGTTCTGAAATCCCAAGTCCGCAAAGCCGGGGAGGGATCCCTACTCCCACGAAAATTCCCGGTGATTCGAGAATGTCATTATGATGCGGGCAATAGCCGGTGCATACGAGCACCGTGTCGGTCCGAAGCTCATCGAC
>Ga0210407_10000834_pt1 | contig 31955 bp, 28 predicted proteins | sample IncBWC27MmetaG_FD_150860 | JGI IMG/M metagenome (GOLD analysis project Ga0210407, IMG submission 150860) | Forest soil microbial communities from Barre Woods Harvard Forest LTER site, Petersham, Massachusetts, United States - Inc-BW-C-27-M | ecosystem: Environmental > Terrestrial > Soil >...
ACCGCATTGAAGGAGACCTCGTTGATGCGATTGAGGATCTCGCGAGCGGTTCTTGGCGTGCCGGGGCGCTCAACGGGATTAATCTGTACGAGAATTGTGTCCTTCGAATTACACTCCCGCACCAACGGCGTGATATTGGGGTTGCCGGAGTAGCCGCCATCCCAGTAATGCTCGCCGTCGATTTCGACCGCCTGGAACATAGTCGGCAGGCAGGCGGAGGCGAGCAGGACGTCGGGTGTGATCTCGCGGTTGCGGAATACGCGACCGTGGCCGGTGCGGACGTTTGTGGCGCAGACAAACAGCTTGATCGGCGCCCGCCCGATCCGCTCGAAGTCGACGCATTCTGCGAGGATCTGCCGCAGGGGGTTGAACCCGTGCGGGTTCAGGTCGTAAGGCGAGAATATCCGGGCCATCAGATCCATAGCGAGGAAGACGGGCGAATGGTCCAAGCTCCAGCGGTCGAGGAGCACGTCCAGAAACCCGCGCCGCAACGGGCTCCGCGACGCCGCCTGTGAAACCCTGCGCCAGAAGTTCTCCAAGCGGGCGCGCGCTCCTTCCGCCCCCCCTTGGGCATGACCATCGATCAGCACGGCGGCATTCATCGCGCCGGCCGAAGTGCCCGCGATGCCGTCGATCTGCAGCCAGGGTTCCTCCAGCAGCCGATCGAGAGCACCCCAGGTAAAGGCGCCGTGCGCGCCGCCGCCCTGCAATGCGAAATCGACGAGAATGGGATCGAGGTAGGTGGGTGTCTCGGACTTGTCGGTTACCACCGGCGAGGGACCCCGGCGTGGACCGCGGGGCACGTCTCGCGAGTTCTTTAGCCTGGAGGAGCCGGTGCGGCGGATGGGGTGGCGGTTGCCAGCGCCGTGCGTAATGCCTCCTCCTTATTCTCGTCGAAGGAGGTGCGAATCACCGTGCCGCCCTCGCCCTGCAAGGCCGCGAGGACCTTGTCGGTCGTCATCTTGCGGATCAGCAGGAAGAGCACGGCATTCCCCGACTGCAGGCTTTGCGCGGCATCCCGCATGAACCTATCGTTGATGCCGACATCGGCAAGCGCGCCGCCGAGCGCCCCCGACGCCGCTCCGATCGCGGCGCCGGCCAACGGCATCAGGAAGATCATACCGATCAGCGCGCCCCAGAATGTCCCCGAAACGGCGCCGGATGCAGTTGGGTTGAAGAGCTGATTGAGTTTGACATGGCCATTGGGCTGCTTCACCGCGATCACCGCATCACTCAGCTCGATCAGGTATTCCTTCTGCATACCGAGCAGCTTCTGGCGAACTTGCTCGGCTTTTTCTTCGGACGGAAATGCGATTTCCACGAGATCGGCCATTTGTGTTTACTCCAAGCCATTCGGATCGAAAGGCAAAGGCTAAGCCGTGAACTTCATCCTAGCCCGGGCTAGCCTCCTATAGCAACTTTGAGCCGCCGCGAGAAGCGAGCGGTTCCTGCCGGTCAGGCTGCCGCTCGTGTTATCTTGTAAGCATGCCTGCCAGCGCCGCCAAGCGGGATCTCCCCGTTGTTCTCTTCGTCGGCCTGATGGCAGCGTCACTCGGCGGACTGTTGCTGCTGTCCCCGATCCCGCAGGATCAAAGCTATCACCAGTTCGCCGACCAGCGCACGATGTTCGGCATCCCGAACTTTTGGAACGTCGTTTCGAATATTCCGTTTCTCGCGGTCGGTGCCACGGGACTGCGACGCTTTCATGACGATGCAGCGACCGTCGTCTTCTTCTTGGGGGTTTTCCTGACGGGTATAGGCTCGTCCTATTATCACTGGGATCCGAACGACAGCACGTTGTTCTGGGACCGCTTGCCGATGACGCTGAGTCTCACGGCAATCTTCGCTCTTGCGGTCGAGGAGCGCGTCAACGCGAGGGTCGGAGCCATTCTGCTGTGGCCGGCGCTCGCAATCGGCCTGTTCAGTCTGTTGCTATGGCGCCGGAGCAACGATTTGCGGCTCTACTTCTGGGTTCAGTTCTTTCCCGGCATCGCGGCAATATTGTTATTTCTGCGGTATCCTGGTAAGTACATCGGTACACGCTATTGGATTGTCGCCGGGATGCTCTACTTGTTCGCCAAGGTGTTCGAATTCACCGACAAGACGATGTTTTCGGCCGGAAATGTTCTCGGCGGACACGCACTGAAACATCTCGCGGCAGCGGCAGCGTGTTATGCGATCTTGCGATATTTCCAAACCCGCCGCCAGGTCGCATGAGGATCACTAATTGGTCCTCGACGTGTCCGATTGGTCTTCCAGTTCCGGAAGCTTGGCCAGCATCGCTTCGACCTCGCTGCGCTGCGCCTTGAGGTATTCGTAAAAGAGACGCTCCACCCGGCGGTAGGGCGTGCCGCGGACGCTGGTGAGCATGTCGTGCCGTTCGTCGTGGCTCGCCAGTACCGCGTCGTATTTATCGCGAAAATAGTGAAGGTTTGCGGCCAGGTTCACAAACCGATCGTCCGACAGCAGATCGATTGCATGCTGCGTCTTGCCCATTCTGAACGGCGACTGCAACGTGAAGAGCCGGAAAGTGGTGTCATAAAGATCATTCGGCTCGTGGACCGGCAGCGTTTTCAGCAGCGCGCCGTGCCGGGTCGGCAGCCAATGGAATTCATGGAGCGCATCTCGCCGGGTTCCGTCTGATTGGATTTCGCGATAATCGTCGATATCTCCCTCGGAACCGAGTTCAGCCAGGTTCACAAACTCGTTCGCCGGCACGGCAAGACTGAAAAGTTGACGAAACTTTACGGCGCGTACCGACAACGGCGACCAGATATTCGCGGCGGCCAGGGCGTTCCGCAGGGTATGCGCGCAGTTGTCTGCCCAGACGCTCCAATCGTAGTCGGCTTCTCCTTCGGCGTATTCGCGGTTTTTGTCGTTGAGGAAGGCGATGACCTCGTTCAACATTGGCTCGGTCACTGGAAGGCGCGCGCAAAAGACAGAGCGGGCGAATTGCAGCGCGAAGTCGGTACCGATGGCCTCGTTGACAATAAAATTTTCGAGGCCCGATCCCGCTCCAGCGCTCGGATAGTCGTGAAACTCGACTCCTTTATAGATACCCTTGTCGATCGCATCCCGTACGGTGGCATCGAAATGGGCTTCGGTTAGACGCTCGCCGGCTTTGAGATTGCCCCGATAGAACAGGTCGTAGCCCGGGGTCGCTACCCAGTTGACGTTGCGAAACCAACGGCCGACGCTGATGCCGGCGCCGTGCTCGGGGTCTTCGACCTCCGTCGCGGCCGCCGCGCATCGCCTCAGCTGCGGGTAAGCCGCCTGCTCGTCTTTGCAGGCGCCTTTTATGTACATCACCGCGTGACCTGCGACCCCGCCCTCTCCCTTCAGCTTGGAGCGGAATTGGCTCGTCGCGCAGAGCTCGACGTAGTAGGGGAAGAGCTTATCGTAGGCTCGGTCGGGACGGCGCTCGGTGATGATGTGGTCCGGTTTCAGCATGAACCGGGATATCACACCGTTTTCACCGCATCCGCTCAACAGCATAGCCGACACGGCGACGACCGTGACAAAGACTCTTCCCATCACGTTTTGGTAATCCGGCAGCGGTAGGGCTGCGGGTGACGATAGCACATTATCTCGGCCTGACCTCCAAGTGGGTCGATCGGCGGCTGCTCGTTCATGATCCATGTGCGCCACGCCGCGGCGGCGATCACCTCGAGGCGGTGCCAGACGGTGCTGATCACCCATGGCGAGAGCGGCGCTCCGGCGCTGGGCGCGCGCCCGCAATGTCGTGGCGCCGACCTTCTCCCGATGGATGAGTTCCGCCGGACCGGGCGATCGATGGACGAAACCGCGCGCTCACTGATTAACGGCCTGGCCCGCGAAAAGCGCGCTGAACGCCACGGGTCTCAATCCGAAGAGCCGAATTAGATCCATCCGGCGATACGCACGTCGCCTGTTCCCTATTACATCACGATTGCGTCATGATGCTTGGCGCAGACGGCGGCGCCCCAGCATCCGCACCTCGGCATCCGGCGCCATTGCTTTGATCGCCGCCTGCAGCTCGTCGCGTTTGTCGTGGATCGAGGCGATCACCGGCCCCATCGGCACGCCGATATCCACCAATACCGCCTCGGAGAGTTGCAGGCTCGCTTCGATCGTCTCGGGCACGGCGTGGGAGGCGCCGGTGCGATAGAGATGTGCGGCATGTGCGGCATCGCGGGCGCGGGCGACGATCAGCAGCTCGGCGCGTTCGGCCCGGGCGCTGGCCACGAGCTCGTCGGCCGCGGCCGGGTCGTCGAGCGTCACGACCAGGGCACGCGCGGTGTCGAGGCGCAAGCGGCGCAACAGCTCGATCTGCGTCATGTCGCCGAAATAGACCGGTGCGCCGCGTCCCCGCTGGCGCGCCACGCGGTCGGGGTCGCGGTCGATCGCGACGTATGGCACCCCGTGCACATCGAGCATCGCCGCCACCATCTGGCCGACCCGGCCAAATCCTGCGAGGATCACCCGTGCGGGTGTGTCGGAAAACTCCGGCACCAGGATCCTCGGGTCGACAGGCGTCGTGGGGGCGAGGTGCGGCGCGAGCCGCTCACCCAGCCGTGACAGCAGCGGTATCGTCGCCATCGTCAGGGCGGTGACGAACAGCACCACGCTGGCGGTATGCGGCGCCAGCAGGCCCTCGCCCGTCGCCACCGACACGATGACAAAGGCGAACTCGCCGCCGGGCGCGAGCAGCAAGCCGGTACGCAGACCGTTCGCCCAGCTCAGGCCAAAGCCGCGCGTGAGCGGGGCGACGACCAGTAGTTTCAGCAGCACCACGCCACCGGCGGCGCCGAAGACGAGCAAGGGCTCGGCGCCCGCGGTGCGGATGTCGAGGCTCATGCCGACCGAGATCAGGAACACGCCGAGGAAGAGGCCCTTGAACGGCTCGATCGTGACCTCGACTTGGCGGCGGTATTCGGTGCCGGCCAGCAATAGCCCGCCGATCAGCGCACCCAGAGCCATCGAGAGACCGGCGGCGGCGGTGGCAAGCCCGGTGGCGATCACCACCAGCAGACATGCCGCGACAAACAGTTCCGGGCTGCGGGTGCGCGCCACGCTGCGGAACAGCGGGCGCAACACCAGGCGGCCGAGGGCGACGATTGCAGCGATCGCCAGCAGGGCCTGGCCGACGGCAAGGCCAAAGCCGGCCATGCTGCCGGCATGGCTGGTGGGGCCGAGTGCCGCCAGGACCAACAGCACCGGCACCACCGCCAGATCCTGAAACAACAGGATGGCAAAGCTCGAGCGCCCGGTGGCGGTGTTGAGCCGCTTTTCCTCCGACAGCACCTGGATCACCACCGCGGTCGAAGACATTGCCAGCGCCAGGCCGATCACCGCGGTGCTGATCCCGCTGTGGCCGAGCAGAAGGGCCGCACCCGCCAGCACCGCGGCGCAGAGTACCAGCTGCAAAGAGCCGAGGCCGAACACCAGCCGGCGCATCACCTTGAGGCGCTCGAACGACAGTTCCAGGCCGATCATGAACAGCAGCAGCACGACGCCGAGCTGTGCTATCGGCTCGATAGATTCGGGCTCGCTGATCGTGATCGGCGAGAGCCAAGGCAGGTACGGAGTGAGCGAGGCGAGCCCGAAGGGGCCGACTGCGACACCGACGAGCATGAAGCCCAGCACCGAGCTGACATGCAGGCGGTGGAACAACGGGATGACGATGGCGGCGGCGCCGAGGACGATCAGCGCCTCCTTGTAGAATGAGATGTTGAGCGGAGCAGCTTCCATCCGCGGAATTTAGCAGCTCGTGGAGGAATTCGACTGCCGGCTATTCTCTCCTCACCGGGCTATGCCTCACACGAAGGAGGTCATTCCGGATGGCTCTACGGGCCAGGCCCGGAACCTATGAACACCCGGCCCATCCGTGGCGCTCATAGGCCCGTGGTCATGGGTTCCGGGCGCGCGGGCTTCACCCGCGCCCCGGAATGACAACGAGTTGCGTTCTGGTATTAGCGCGGGTAGCCGTAGCCTGGGGCTGGCGCGTAGCCCGGCGGGTAAGCCGGCGCGTAATATGGCGGTGGCGGGGGTCGCCGGGCGGCCATGCACTGTGCATAATAGGCGTTGTATTGCTGCTGCAGATATGCCGAGGCGTTCTGGGCATTGGCGGCGCCGGCGCTGCCGCCGACGACCGCACCCGAAGCCGCCCCGATCCCGGCGCCGCGGCCGCCGCCGACGGCACCACCGATTGCGGCGCCAACACCCGCACCCAGAAGAGCGCTGCCGAAGGCTTGCGAATTCACCTGGTCGCGCAGCGGGGCGATCTGCTGGTCGGCATATTGCCGGCATGCCTGGTCGTCATAATAGGATTGCGCCATCGCCCCGGTGCTCGTGAGCACCGCCAATATCACCCCAACGACACTCGAATTCACCACCCTCATCAAAGATCTCCCCTCCACAAGCCGGCTGATGCCGTCAGGTATCCTGATGCGGGGACGTTAACATTGGGTGATGGCGCGCTTTATTCGCTGGCCGCGGCGGCGTAGCATCCGACTCCTAGCACGACCGCGGGGCGGAACCCATGGAATTTGGCGCATCGATCTTTTTTACCGATTATTCGATCTCGCCGGCCGAGCTGGCGGTGGCGCTCGAGGAGCGCGGCTTCGACGCACTCTGGGCGGCCGAGCATTCGCACATCCCGGCCTCCCGGCGCACGCCCGCGCCGGGCGGCGGCGAGCTCGCCAAGCGCTACTACGACGTGATGGACCCCTTTGTCACACTGGCCGCGGCAGCGGCGGCGACCAAGCGCCTCAAGGTCGGCACCGGCGTGTGCCTTGTAATCCAGCGCGACACGATTCAGACCGCCAAGCAGGTCGCCTCGATCGACCAGATCTCGGGCGGGCGATTTTTGTTCGGCATTGGCGGCGGCTGGAATGCCGAGGAGATGGAAGACCACGGCACGGTCTTCACGACCCGCTTCAAGCAGATGCGCGAGCAGATCGAGGCGATGACTGAGATCTGGACCAAGGAGAAGCCGGAGTACCACGGCGACATCGTCGATTTCCCGCCGATGATGACCTGGCCCAAGCCCGTGCAGAAGCCGCGCCCGCCGGTCCTTGTCGGCGGTGCCTTTCCCTGGGCGGCGCGCCGTGCCATCCGCTATGGCGACGGCTGGTTCCCGATCGCCGGCGGTACCCGCTACGGCGACCCGCTCGACTATTTGCCGCGCTTCCGCCAGATGGCCGAGGAGGCCGGCCGCGATCCGGCAGCACTGCCGGTGACCCTGGGCGGCGCTCCCGAGGACGCAGATATGCTAAAGCGTTATCGCGATCTCGGTGTGGCTCGGGTGAACTTTCCGGTCCCGCCGGCCAAGGCCGACGAGGTCCTGCCGATCCTCGACCGCCTGGCCAAGCTGAGGCAGCAGCTCCATTGACGAGATAAACCAGAGGGAGAAAAACGATGAATCCGATCGTCGGCAGCGGCAAGTATACCTACCGGGTCAACGAGGAGTGGCAACACCCGCCGGCCGGGCTCGATGTCCGCGCCTGCGCGGTATCGGTCGACTCGCAAGACCGGGTCTACTGCTTCAACCGCAATCCCGAGCACCCGATCGTGGTCTTTGATCGCGACGGCAATTTCCTGTCGTCTTGGGGTGCCGGACTGTTCACCTTTCCGCACGCGATCCGCATCGTCCGGGAAAACGGGCAGGATGTCGTCTGGCTGTGCGACGAGCACCACCAGCAATTCCAGAAATTCACCACCGATGGTAAGTTGCTGCAGACCATCGGGGAAAAGGGTGCCCGCTCCGACACCGGGGTGCCGGCAGACGATTTCAGCTCGGCGGCGTACAAGAAAGTGACGCATGGCGGTGGCCCGTTCAACCTGCCGACCGACATCGCCTTCGCCCCCGACGGCTCGATGTTCATGACCGACGGCTACGGCAATGCCCGCGTGCACAAATTCTCGCCCGACGCCAAGCACCAGTTCTCCTGGGGCGAGCCGGGCACTGCACCAGGCCAGTTCAACCTGCCGCACGGGGTGTGGATCGACCGGCGCGGCCGCGTGCTGGTCGCGGACCGGGAGAACGATCGGGTGCAGGTCTTCGACCAGAACGGCAAATTACTGAACGTCTGGTCAACCGAGCTGATCGGCCCGGCATTCTTCTATGTCGACGATGACGACGTGGTCTACATCCCCGAGCACAATGGCGGCATGATCAGCATCCTGACCCTCGACGGCGAGCGCCTGGCGCGTTGGGGCGACGGCCCGGTCAATCGCTCCTGCCACGGGATCTGGGTCGATTCGCGCAGCGACCTCTACGTCGTGCAGCCGGGCGAGTGGGGCCGGGTGCGCCGCGTCGTCAAATACGAACGGCAGTAGGGCGCCGTCGGCCCGGCGGAGTTTGGGACTGCGGGGCAGCCCGAGGGTGGCTGCCCCGGCCAATTTCTTGCCTATTTACGACCATCACTGAAGAATGGTTGCCTGAATTTAACTCTAAATTAAATTGTAATCCGACAAAATAAGTGTAGGTTGTCGGGCGCAGAGTTCGCTCCCTGGACAGCAAAACGACGACGTTGTTTTGCTGGGGGACTCGGATCGACTGTGATTAGTATTTAGAATTGACCGCTGAGGCTCGGCAGCCATCTTCGCACATGCCTTCAGGAGGAGTGATGGTCACGGAACTTGATATCTTGCGCGTTGCTCACCTGATGCTGCACGAATATGGCGGGAACGCCGAAAACGAAGCCGCCCGCCACGCCGATACGCTGCGCGGACGCGGCGATTGGGACGCGCTGCTCACCTGGATGCGCATCCGGCAAACCATCGCGGTGCTGCACCAGGTCCCAACCGGGCTGCCGAATTGAAGAGGATCAAGATTAGATCTACCTCCAGGGGGACTGCCGGCTCCGCTTAGTGCAAAGCCGCTCCGGCGCGCCAGCTATTGGTGAGCGCGAGGCGCGCTCGGCTCAGTGATGCGTTCGGCACCTATCTGGAGTCCGCGCTCGGCACAAAAACGATCGACGGCCTCCGGCGCGCCGGAGGCGTCTGCGAGCGCCACATAAGTATCCGGCCGCAGCAGATAGAGCGCGTCGCGCGCGAGACCCGCCGCCTGGCATTGCGGGGTCCAGGTGAATACGTGCAATTCGATGTTGCGATCGGCGCACCATTTGGTGAGCTCGGGCCTCGCCGCTCCATAGACATGGACCTGCCAGTTCATCCTTGAGAGGGAGGCGAAATTGTCGGATCCCTGGCTCGGCACCCACGGGAGCCGATCGCCGCCATGCACGTGGCCGGCCGAGCCGACGCTGAGCGGCGTCCCGCGATAGTTGAGGGTGATCTGCGAGACCGTGCGGAAGATGTACTCGCGAACCGGCTCGAGTGCCACGACCTTCGGGAAGATCATCGGCACGATGCGCGTGCGAATGATATCGGCGATCCACCCTTCGGCAGTGGCCAAGCTGAAGACGCGATCGGTCGTCGCGACCAGCCGCTTGGCAAAGCCGATGCGCTCGGCCTCATAGGTGTGCAATAGGCTGTCCGACGCGAGGCCGGCCAACACTGCTGCCAGTTTCCAGGCTAGATTGATGGCGTCGCCGATGCCGGTGTTCATACCCTGGCCGCCGGCTGGGCTATGGATATGCGCGGCATCGCCCAGCAGGAAAGCGCGGCCTTTGCGGAAGTGCTCCGTCACCCGATGATGGATGTGATAGGTCGAAAACCAATTCACCTTCTTGACCCGGACCTTGAGGCTATCGATCGCCCGGCTGCTGACATCCTCGAATTTGAGGGTCTCGGCATGGTCGGCGCGCTCGTCCCGTACGGTTCCGATCAGACGAGCCCGGCCTTCGCCAGCCAAGGGGAAGACGGCGAGGAAGTCGGCCTCGTCGAGGTCGGCATGCAGTTCGCCGTTGATGGAGGGACCGGCCGCCTCGACATCGGCGACATAAAAGATCTGACGATAGGTCCCGCCGGGAAAGCCGGTGCCGAGGATCTCGCGCACCAGCGAGTGCGCGCCGTCGCAGCCGGCAATGAAGGTTGCCTCGCAGTCCTCTTCTTGCCCTCCGGGTCCGCGGAGGCGGGCGGTGACGCAAGCGCCCTCATCGGTGAAGCGCATCAGCTCGGTGCGTCGCTCCACTCTAACGTCGAACTTCCGCAGCCGCTCGATCAGCAGCCGCTCGTGCTGGTCCTGCGGGAAGATCTCCAGGAAGGGATAGGCGGTCAGATCTTCGCCGACGGTCTCAAAGGGAAGTCGTGCCGCCGGCTCGCCCTTCACCCACAGATTGACCGCCGGCACCTTGTGGCCATACTCCACCACAACGTCGGCAAGGTCGAGCTGGCGGTAGAGTTCGAGGGTACGTGCTTGAACCGCGAGCGCGCGCGAGGTCGTGCCGGGCTCCGCCGTTTTGTCGATGATACGCACCTTGACGCCGAGCCTGGTGAGCCAGAGCGCCAGGACGAGCCCGGTCGGGCCGGCGCCGATGATCAGAACATCAGTGTGCAACATTTCATTCTCCACCTCGAAGCGGCTTGTCTCGCGCGATTGGCCGGCCGCGGCGGCGGGGCTTGCTGACAGGCGGCAGCGCACCGGGGCTGTTGTTCTGGCCGGAGAGCGCGGCGATGTCTTCTTGCGCTTTTGAAAAACGACAACGCCGTGAGACGGGTGCCGGCTCCAAGAAAGCTGCCAAATTGTCGCGTTCGTCCGCCCCGGGTCATTGCCGATCGCCTTCTGATCGTGAGATTGCAGTAGAATCGACCGTCATAAGCGCGGAAGCTAGCTTTGGCCGAAGAATGCGCAAGTACCCGCCAGCTCGCGATATTGGCGATGATCCTTGGGATTGACGCTAGCTTCGGGTCATGAATTTCCGCCTTGGCCGATTCGCGGCGGTGCAGTGGCGCGCGAGCAAGCGAGCGTATCGGCGACGTATCGCCAAGCATCGCCACCTCATTATCGTCGGGTCACTGGTACTGGTCGGCGGCAGCTTGATCCTCGCGATGCTTGCCGGCCGTCACGGCGAGCGAATGCCGGGACCGAGTGCTGTCCGCTCGGTTGCGGCGCCGGGTGCTCTGCGCGAGCCGGGCGCCCTGCCGGAGAAGCCGGCGCAATCGGCGAGGCCGACCCAGGAGGCGGCGTTGCGTCCGCCGCCGGCGCTGCCGCCGCCCCCGGTGGCCCAGCCGGCCTGGCTGCGGTACGCGGTGCCGGCGCCTGCGACCGGCAACCGGCCGCTGGTTGCGATCGTGTTCGACGATCTCGGCCTCGACCGCGCACGGACCGCCGAGGCGATTCGTCTGCGCGGGCCGTTGACGATGTCCTTCATGACCTATGCGGGCGATCTCGGAGAGCAGACCGACGCTGCACAGCGGGCTGGTCACGAGCTTTTTCTGCACGTGCCGATGGAAGCGGTCGACCGCCACGCCGATCCAGGCCCGCACGCACTGTTCACGACACTCTCACGCGACGAGAATTTGGCACGCTTGCGCTGGGGGCTCGGCCGCGTCGCCGGTTTTGTCGGAATCAACAACCATATGGGCAGCAAATTTACCGCCGATGCGCACAGCATGATGCCGGTCATGGAGGAATTGCGCGCCCGCGGTCTGGTGTTTCTCGATTCGCGAACCTCGCCCTCCAGCGCCGGGGTTCGCCTCGCGGTCGCCTACGGGGTACCGCACGCGGCCCGGGATGTGTTTCTCGACGACGACCAGGCGCCCTCGGCGATCGCCAAGCAGCTCGGCCGGCTCGAGCAGGTCGCGCGGCAGCACGGCAGCGCCATTGCCATCGGCCATCCGCACGACGCGACGATCGCTGCCCTCAAGGCCTGGTTGCCGCTGCTCGGCGAGAAGGGGTTCGCTCTGGTCCCGGTCAGCACCGTTGTACGGCACCGAATGACGGAAGAGGGGGCAAGCCAGCAATGAGTTGCGGCGCAGGCGCCGAACTGCTAAGTACGGTGCGATGATCCGGATTGCGCACACAGCAGCATGGTGGTGGCCCGTCTAAAACAGGCGGCCATCGTATCCTTTTCCGATAGAGGCCGCCGCGGAAGCACCGGGCGGCCTTCGCAGTTTCGGAGCCAACCTTCCCGGATCTTCCCCGCGGCGGCCACGGCCCAGAGGGGATCGACATGTTCGAGAGCTATCACACCAAGGGCGGCATCCGCATCCAGCGCGAGATCAACGAGCGCACCTACCGCCCGGCCGACACCGCCCTCGCCGACGCGCTCGACAACAAGCGCGGCGTCCTCTTTTCCTCGAGCTTCGAATTTCCCGGCCGGTATACGCGCTGGGATATGGGGTTTGTCGATCCGCCGCTGGTGTTCACTGCTCGCGGCCGCAAGTTTTCGATCGAGGCGTTGAACCAGCGCGGTCGCATTCTGTTGGACCCGGTTGCCGAGGCCATCGCCGGCCTCTCTGCGGCGAATATCGAGCTGACCTCCGACGACCGCATCTCGGGGCAGGTTCGCCAAAGCGAGGAGCGGTTTCCCGAGGAGCAACGCAGTCGGCAGCCCTCGATCTTTTCGGTGCTGCGCGCGTTGATCGATCTGTTCGCGAGCCCGGAGGACCAGCATCTCGGGCTTTACGGCTCCTTCGGGTACGATCTGGTGTTCCAGTTCGAGCCGATGCAGCTGCGGCTGCCGCGCCCCGACGATCAGCGCGATCTCGTCCTCTATCTCCCCGACGAGATCCTCATCGTCGATCACATGCGGCAATCGGCAGCGCTCTACCGCTATGAGTTCGAGGTTGGCGGCGCCTCGACGGAGGGGCTCCAGCGCAACACCAGGCCCGATCCCTACCGCCTCGACCTCTCGACCACCGTCCGACCGAACGAGAGCGATCACGGCCCGGGCGAATATGCGGCACTGGTCGAGCGCGCCCGGGCCGCCTTTGCCCGCGGCGATTTGTTCGAGGTCGTCGTCGGTCAGCTCTTCGCCGATGCCTGCGCCGACCCGCCAAGCGTCGTCTTCCAGCGGTTGCGAAACGCCAATCCCGCACCCTACGGCGCGCTTATCAACCTCGGCGAGGGCGAGTTCCTCGTCGCAGCTTCGCCCGAGATGTACGTCCGGGTCGAAGGCCGAAGGATCGAGACCTGCCCGATCAGCGGCACGATCGCGCGCGGCCGGGACCCGATCGAGGATGCCGAGCGCATCCGCGAGCTGCTCAATTCGACAAAGGACGAGAGCGAGCTGACGATGTGCACCGATGTCGATCGCAACGACAAGTCACGGGTCGCGGTCCCGGGCAGCGTGCGGGTCATCGGCCGGCGCCAGATCGAGCTCTATTCGCGTTTGATCCACACCGTCGATCATGTCGAGGGCATATTGGCCGAGCCGTTCGATGCGCTCGACGGCTTCCTCAGCCATGCCTGGGAGGTGACGGTGACCGGCGCGCCGAAACTCTGGGCGATCCGTTTCATCGAAGAGCACGAGCGCTCGTCGCGCCGTTGGTACGGCGGCGCGATCGGGCGGGTCACCTTCGACGGCAATATGAACACCGGCCTGACCTTGCGCACGATGCGCATGAAGGACGGTGTGGCCGAAGTGCGCGCCGGCGCGACCTTGTTGTTCGACAGCGACCCGCAAGCCGAAGAAGCCGAGACCCGATTGAAGGCGTCCGCCCTATTCGCTGCGGTTCGCGGGAACCGGGCGGCTGCCGAGCCGGCGCCGCCTGCGGATGCCGCCGGACGCGGCCTGAAGGTTCTGCTGGTCGATCATGAGGATTCGTTCGTCCATACGCTGGCCAACTACATTCGCACCACCGGCGCCGAAGTCACCACGATGCGTCCGGAAATGGCGCGCATGGAGCTGCAGCAAGGGGCGGTCCCCGATCTTGTCGTGCTGTCGCCGGGGCCGGGCCGGCCGGCGGATTTCGCGATGGGCGCGACGCTCGAGCTCCTGATCCAGCGCCAGCTTCCGGTTTTCGGGGTCTGTCTCGGCCTGCAGGGGATCGTCGAGTATTTCGGCGGCGTTCTCGACGTGCTCGATGTCCCGATGCACGGCAAGCCGTCGTTGGTCCGGGTGCTCGGCGGGAGCTTGCTGCGCGACCTGCCGCGCGAGTTCACGGTCGGCCGCTATCATTCGCTCTACGCCCGGCGCAGCGCCCTGCCGCCCGAGCTCGCCGTCACCGCGGAGACCGAGGACCGGGTTATCATGGCGATCGAGCACGCTCATCTCCCGATCGCCGCCGTGCAATTTCACCCCGAATCGGTAATGACCTCGCCGGACGCGATTGGAATGCCGATCATCACGGCGATGATGTCGGCTCTCGCGGCGCGCGCTTAGCCGGCCTAGGGCCCCCGGTCAGAACAGCCGGTCGACCGCCTCGCGGCGGATTTCGACGGGATAACGCCGGCGCAGGGCCTGAGTGTATTCCGCCGAGAGATCGCCGGCCATCGCCGCGGTCAATTCGCGCCCCAGGTCCGTGTCCACATTAGGTGGCGGGGCTTCGGGAATTTCCACCTTGGTGAGCTGGGCGACGTAGGAGCCGCTCGCATCGGCGACGGTGACGACCTCGCCCGGTTTGGCCGCGAAGAGCTTGGCCAAAAGGGCCGGCGGTGTCGTGTCGTCGCGGCTGGGCTTGCGGGGGAGGAGCGGGGAGGTCGCTGCCTTGAGGCCCCGTTCGGCGGCGACCGCGGCAAGGCCGGTGTCGGGCTTCACGGCAGCGGCGAGTTCTTCGGCCATCTTGGCGACTTTCTCGCGCCGCTTGTCGGCCTGCCAAGCCTCGATCGCCTGATCCTTGACCTCGGCAAATGGCTTGACTGCGGGAGGGGTAATCTTGCTCACCTGCACCGCAAAGATCCCGCCGTCCGGGCTTTCCGTCACCCGACTCGTCCGGCCCTCATCCATGGCAAAGACCAGCTTTAATACGGCATCGCGTGGGAGCGGCAGTGCGACTGGTTTTCTGTCGGGATCGGTTCCGCTGAGATCAGCAGCCGCGACCAGGTTTGTCTTCAGGCCGAATTTCGCGGCAACATCCGCCAGGCTCGCGCCGCTCGCCAGGGCGTCATCGACGCGATTGGCGATCTTGTAGATGCGATCTTCGGCCTCCTCACGCGACAGCTCAGCCTCGAGCTTGGGCCTGACCTGCTCGTAGGTCTGAGTGACCGGCGCCTCGATCTTGACGACCCGCAGGATGTGCCAGCCGAGCGGTGTCTTGACCGGCTCGCTCGCCTTGTTCAGCGGCAGATCGAAGGCGATGTCGGACAGCACCTTCGGCATCTCCTCGCGCCGCATCAGACCGAGCTCGATGGTTTCCGGGTCTTGCCCGGCGATTGTCGTCGCAACGTCTTTCCAATCCTTGCCGGCGGCGAGCGCCGCGGCGGCCTCCTTTGCCTTCTCCTCGGAGGGTGCCAGGATCTGCTGCACCTCGCGCTGCTCGGGGAGCTGGAACTCGTCCTGTCGCTGATCGAACTCCTCCTTGAGCTTCGCCTCCGGAATTTCGATGCCTTCGATGTCCGACGGGCTCAGGCTGACCAACGTGAAGCCCCGGTATTCCGGGGCGCGGAAGAGATCCTGATGGGTGTCGTAGAACGCCGTGAGCTCGGTCTCGCTCGGCTGCCCGACATCACCGGCCTCGGCGGTCGGCAGCGCGACAATATCGGCAACGCGCTTCTCGTTCCGGTAGCGGTAGAGCGGATCCACCAGCGATTGCGGCGCCGCCGCTCCCGCCGTCAACGCCTGCACCAGATCATTGCGTGGAATGTCGCGTCGCATCATTGCGACAAATTGATCCTCGTTGAGGCGGTTCTGGGCGAGCACGGCATTGAAAAGAGCGCGGTCGAAACGGCCGTCGGGCGCCCGAAATCTCGGGTTATCGGTGACAGCGCCGCGGATAACTTCATCGGAGACGTCGAGCCGCAGTCTCGCGGCCTCTTGGTCGGCGACGCTACGGTCTATCAGCGCTTCGAGGATCGTGTCGACGACGCCCAGCTTTTTGGCCTGCTGAACATCGATCGCGGCACCGAACTGCTCTCTTAGCCGATCGAGCTCCCGTCGCACGGCCGCCTGCAATTCCTCACCGCGGATGTTCTGGTCGCCGACGGTGACGATCACCGTATCGGTCGGGCGATTGCGGAAAATGTCTCCGATTCCCCACACCCCGAAGGTCAGGATGAGGAGTCCGAACAGCGCTTTGACGACGAGAGAGCCCGCTCTCGAGCGGATCGCCTGGAGCATGGAGGCAGGTGGCCTCATTGTAACGGCCCGGGCTGGTTGACCCGCCCGCATGCCGATGTGATGTTGGAGGCAGAAGATAGAGACGGACCCGTGGGGTCGCAACATGGCGGTTCGAACAAAACTCGTCGCCGGCAATTGGAAGATGAACGGGTTGCGCGAAGACGGCTCGGCGCTGGCGCAAGCTCTGGCCCAGCGAATGGTCTCGGCCGGAAGCGACGGGCCCGGCTGCCAGCTGCTCGTCTGCCCGCCGGCGACCCTACTGACGACAGTGGGCGGTCTGATTGCCGGCAGCGGCATCGCTCTCGGCGGCCAAGATTGCCACGCGGCTGCAAAAGGAGCGTTTACCGGCGATATAAGTCCCGAAATGCTCGCCGATGCCGGTTGCACCCACGTCATTCTCGGGCACTCGGAGCGACGTCACGGCCACGGCGAGGACGACACGGCAGTGCACGCGAAGATCCTCGGTGCCTGGCGCGCCGGCCTGACCGCGATCCTCTGCGTCGGCGAGACGAGGGCTCAGCGCGAGGCCGGAACGGCGGTCGATATCATTGCCTCTCAGCTCGCAGGATCAATGCCGAGCGCCGCTGCGCCCGACAACCTCGTCGTCGCCTATGAGCCCGTCTGGGCGATCGGCACCGGGCTGACGGCAACGCTCGAAGACATCGCGGCGATGCACGCCGCCATTCGCACCCGTCTACCCGCGCGAACGCGGATCCTCTACGGCGGCTCGGTCAACCCGCAGAACGCCTTGAGCATCCTCGGCCTCACCGAGGTCGACGGCGCGCTCGTCGGCGGCGCCAGCCTCGATGCCGAGAGTTTTTGGACCATTGCCCGGAGTTGCCCTCACCCGCCAAAATAGCGGGAGGGTGAGGAGCGAGCGCGCGATTTGTTGTCGCTTCTGGTCAGCCGCCTGCGGAGTGAATAAGTAAAGCCGATGATCATTGTGCTCTTCGCTGTCCACGTCCTGGTCGCGATCGCCCTCGTCGGCGTCATCCTGCTGCAAAAGAGCGAGGGTGGTGCCCTCGGCATGGGCGGCGGTGGCATGTCGGGTTTCATGACGGGCCGTTCGACGGCCAATCTCTTGACTCGGGCGACAGCAATCCTCGCGGCCGCGTTCATGATGACGAGCGTGTTGCTGGTGGTTATGCACAATCGTGAGCGCGCTCCGCGATCTATCATCGAGCAGAATACCCCGGCTGCCCCTACGGCGCCGGCACCCCTGCCGCTGCCAGCGCCACCGGTTGAGCCGGCGCAGCCGAGTGTGCCGCTCGCCCGCTGAGCTCGCGATTCGCGATTGGTGCGGCCAGACCGGCCGAGCCACACCACCGCGGGGTCGGCTGATCCGCCGATTAGGCATTTACCTTTGGGCTACAGCCGCCTGATGCTGTAGACTGAGATTCCATGACGCGGTTCATCTTCATCACCGGCGGCGTGGTTTCCTCTCTTGGCAAGGGTCTGACGGCGGCGGCGCTCGGTGCCCTGCTGCAGGCGCGCGGATTCAAGGTCAGGCTGCGCAAGCTCGATCCCTACCTGAACGTCGACCCCGGCACGATGAGCCCCTATCAGCACGGCGAGGTGTTCGTCACCGACGACGGCGCGGAGACCGATCTCGACCTCGGCCATTATGAGCGCTATGTCGGGGTCGCCGCGCGGCGCAGCGATTCGGTCACCACCGGGCGGATCTACTCGACGGTGATCGGCCGCGAACGGCGCGGCGAATATCTGGGCGCGACGGTCCAGGTTATTCCGCACGTCACCGACGCGATCAAGGAGTTCATCCAGGCCGATCTCGGCGACGAGGATTTCGTCCTGTGCGAAATCGGCGGCACGGTCGGCGACATCGAGAGCCTGCCGTTCCTCGAGGCGATCCGCCAGCTCGGCAACGAGCTCGGGCGCGAGCGCGTCCTCTTTGTGCATCTGACGCTGGTGCCCTGGATACCTTCGGCGGGCGAGCTCAAGACCAAGCCGACCCAGCACTCGACCAAGGAGCTCCTCGGGCTCGGCATCCAGCCGGACATCCTGCTGTGCCGCTGCGACCGGCCGATACCGCCGCCCGCCCGCAAGAAGATCGCGCTGTTCTGCAATCTGCGCGAAAGCCGGGTCATCCCCGCCCTCGACAGCGACACGATCTACGCTGTCCCCATGGCCTATCACCTGGAGGGGTTCGATCGGGAGGTGTGCCTTCATTTCGGCCTCGACGCACCGGAGCCCGATCTCGATTGCTGGCAGGCGATCGTCAATCGCATTCACAAGCCCGAAGGGCAGGTCAAGATCGCGGTCATCGGCAAGTACACGCATCTCCCGGATAGCTATAAATCCCTTGCCGAGGCAATGACCCATGGCGGCATCGCCAACAATGTCGGCGTCGACCTCGACTGGATCGAAGCGGAGGTATTCGAAACCGAGGCCGAAGCGCTGCGACAGCTCGACGGGGTTCACGGCATTCTGGTACCGGGCGGCTTCGGCGAGCGCGGGTCGGAGGGGATGATCGAAGCAGCACGGTTCGCCCGCGAGCGCCGTCTGCCCTATTTCGGGATCTGTCTCGGCCTGCAGATGGCGGTGATTGAAGCGGCGCGGCATCTCGCGAACCTCCCGGGCGCGGGCTCCAGCGAGTTCGGGCGGTGCGATCATCCGGTGGTCGGTCTGATGACGGAATGGACGCGCGGCAACACGCTGGAGCGTCGCGAAGAAAGCGGCGATCTCGGCGGGACGATGCGGCTCGGCGCCTATGAGGCGGTGCTGGCGCCGGAGAGCCGGGCAGCGCAGATCTACGGCACCACCCATATCAGCGAGCGGCATCGCCACCGCTACGAAATCAACATCGGGTACAAGGATACGCTGGAGCAGGCCGGGCTCTGCTTTTCGGGAATATCACCCGACGGCACGCTGCCCGAAATCGTCGAGCTTCCGGATCATCCCTGGTTCATCGGCGTCCAGTTCCATCCCGAGCTCAAATCGAAGCCGTTCGAGCCACACCCGTTGTTCAGCTCGTTTATCCGTGCCGCGGTCGACCAGTCGCGTCTTGTCTAGGGTCCGCAAAATGACTCCGCATCACGTGGTCATTGACGACATCACCATCGGCAACGATCTGCCGCTGGTGTTCATCGTCGGGCCGAACACGCTGGAATCGCGCGCGCACGCCCTGGAGATGAGTGCTGCACTCGCGGAGATCGCGCGCGGGCTCGGGATCAAGCTGATCTACAAAACCTCGTTCGACAAGGCGAACCGTTCCTCGATCGCGGGCGCCCGTGGCATCGGGCTGAATGCGGGGCTGCCGATCCTCGCTGAGGTGCGCGAGACGACCGGGCTTCCGGTACTGACCGATATTCACTCGCCCGAGCAGTGCGCGCCGGTTGCCGAAGTGGTCGACGTCTTGCAGACCCCGGCGTTTCTCTGCCGTCAGACGGATTTGCTGCTAGCCGCTGGTGCGACGGGAAAACCTGTCAATGTCAAGAAAGGCCAATTTCTCGCGCCTTGGGACATGCAGAACGTCGCCGCCAAGATCGCCTCGACTGGCAACGAGCGTATCTTGTTGTGCGAGCGCGGTGCGAGCTTCGGCTACAACACGCTCGTCGTCGATATGCGCGCCCTGCCGATCATGGCGAAAACCGGCTACCCGGTCGTCTTCGACGCGACCCATGCGGTGGCCCAACCCGGCGGGCTCGGCGACCGATCGGGCGGCGAGCGCGAATTCGCCCCCGTCCTTGCTCGTGCCGCGGTTGCAGTGGGCATCGCCGCCGTGTTCATCGAGACGCATCAGGACCCCGACCGCACCACCGGCGCCGAGGGACCGACCATGGTGCCGCTGAAGGCGCTGCCGTGTCTGCTCGAAACCTTGGTCGCCTTTGACCGCCTCGCCAAAGCTCGGCCAACGAATGCGATCTAGAGAATTCTCCCTCTCCCACCGGGGGCTTTGCACAATAATTTAGTAAATTATTGTGCAACCGGCGATTCTGCTTCGAGGCGCCCGGAAGGGGCCTGCCGCTGGGAGGGTCAGGCGCGGAGCGCGGGGTATGAGCGGGCCGACGCTGTCGTGCCGAAAGAGCGATGATAGAATTGCCATAATCGTGTGGCCCTCTCTGTCCCGTTTGGCGCCCGCGATTCGGGGGCCGCCAGGGAGAGTGCCGATGCCTGATCTCGACCTGAAAAAACAGGTGAAACAGGTCCCGCGAGACGCCAGGGGGCCGCCCCCGAAGGGGCCGGAGGGGGTGGCATCGGGCGGCGGCGCTCGCCTATAAGATGAGGTATCCTTGCCGGCTTGCAGCATCAGGGGCCCCATGACCGCCATTGCCGATATTCATGCGCGCGAGATCCTCGACAGCCGCGGCAATCCGACCGTCGAGGTCGATGTTACGCTCGACACGGGGGCAATTGGCCGCGCCGCCGTCCCCTCGGGTGCTTCGACCGGCGCGCACGAGGCAGTGGAAAGGCGCGACGGCGGGACGCGCTTTGGCGGCAAGGGAGTTCGTCAGGCCGTCGATTCGGCAAACGGCGAGATTTTCGACGCGCTGTCAGGCCTTGACGCAGAAGATCAGCTAGCGATCGATCGCGCGCTGATCGAGCTCGATGGAACGCCGAACAAGAGCCGGCTGGGCGCCAATGCAATCCTCGGGGTCAGCCTCGCCTGCGCCAAGGCAGCTGCGGCCGAATCGGGCGCGCCGCTCTACCGCTATGTCGGCGGGGTCTTTGCCCGTACGCTGCCGGTGCCGATGATGAACATCCTCAATGGCGGGGTTCACGCCGACAATCCGATTGATATCCAGGAGTTCATGGTGATGCCGGTCGGCGCGGGCTCGGCATCAGACGCCATCCGGATCGGCGCCGAAATCTTCCACACCTTGAGAAGCAAGCTCGCCGAGGCCGGTCATAACACCAATGTCGGCGACGAGGGTGGCTTTGCGCCAAACCTTGCCTCGGCCGACGCCGCACTCGGGTTCATCACTCAGGCGATCGAGGCCGCCGGCTACCACCCGGGCGACGAGGTAATGCTAGCCCTGGATCCCGCCGCGAGCGAATTCTACCGCGACGGCGCCTACCACCTCGCCGGCGAGGGCAAGACTCTCGATGCCTCAGGGCTCGTCGCGTACTGGACCGATCTTGTGCGCCGATATCCGATCGTCTCGATCGAAGACGGCATGGCTGAGGACGATTGGGAAGGTTGGCGCCTGCTCGCGCACGAGCTCGGAAGCAGCGTTCAACTTGTCGGCGACGATGTTTTCGTCACCAATCCGCGCCGGCTGCGCGATGGGATCGAGCGCGGCATCGCCAATGCCTTGCTCGTCAAGGTCAACCAAATCGGCACCTTGTCCGAGACGCTCGAGGCGGTAGAGATCGCCCAGCGGGCGGGCTGGGGCACGGTCTTTTCGCACCGCTCAGGAGAAACCGAGGATGCCACCATCGCCGATCTCGCGGTGGCGACCAATTGCGGCCAGATCAAGACCGGATCGCTGTCGCGATCCGACCGGCTGGCCAAATACAACCAGCTGATCCGGATCGAGGAGCAGCTCGGAGCCTCTGCCGTCTATGCCGGGCGCGCGGTGCTGAGGCGGTAGCCCGCCCGTCAAATCTTTCTCTCTATGCTCGTGGTTGTTGACCGCCGGAAGCGCAGGTGATCCTCTACCGCTATGATCGTGTTGCGCGAATTGCGGCGGCGCGCCCACCTGATTGTCGGCCCCGTGCTCGGGATCGCGCTGACCGCGTATTTCGCCTACCATTTGGTCGAAGGCGATCGCGGGTTGATCGCCTGGCTGCACCTGACGCGGGAGATTCGCGCCGAGAATGCCAAGCTCGAAGCGGTCCGGGTGCAGCGCCAGGCACTCGATCTGAAAGTCTCCAACCTCAAGCCGGATCACCTCGATCCCGACTTGCTCGACGAGCGGGTGCGCGCCACCCTGAACTTGGTCGCGCCTGGCGAGACTGTCATCATGCAACCTGCGACCTCCCGTTGAGGGACGCAGCCCGGCTCGGATAAGCGGCGTCTCCGCATCCGGCGCGAGGTTGCAATGGGACGGGTTTGCCAGCATGTTTCGGGCAGGTTTTGCCTTTCCCCAACCGACCGGGAGGGTAGGGAGGGGGCAGGGTGCCCGGAGGGAACGACATGGCTGTCAAACGCGACGCCGCGACCGTTGATTTTGCCGATCTCGGCGTCTCGCCAAAGGAACTGCTTCAATACTACCGCGACATGCTGTTGATCCGGCGCTTCGAGGAGCGGGCCGGGCAGATGTACGGCATGGGGCTGATCGGCGGCTTTTGTCACCTCTATATCGGGCAAGAGGCGGTCGTCGTCGGTATGCAAGCCGCACTCAGAGAAGGCGACACAATCGTCACCTCCTATCGAGATCATGGGCATATGCTGGCGTGCGGCATGGACCCCAAGGGGGTCATGGCCGAGTTGGCCGGGCGCCGCTGCGGCTATTCACACGGCAAAGGCGGCTCGATGCACATGTTCAGCCGAGAGAGGAACTTCTTCGGCGGGCACGGCATCGTCGGCGCGCAAGTTCCGATCGGCACCGGGCTCGGCTTTGCCCACCATTATCGCGCGAACGGTGCGATCTCCGTCACCTATCTCGGCGACGGCGCAATCAACCAGGGGCAGGTCTACGAGAGCTTCAATATGGCCTCGCTGTGGAAGCTGCCGGTGGTTTACGTGATCGAAAACAACCGCTACGGGATGGGGACATCCATAGACCGCGCCTCGGCCCGCACCGATTTCTTTCATCGCGGCATGGCGTATGGCATTCCGGGCGAGCAGGTCGACGGTATGAACGTGCTCGCCGTTCATGAAGCCGGTCTCGCCGCCACCGAGCATGCCCGCTCCGGCCAAGGCCCAATCATCCTCGAGATGATGACCTACCGCTATCGTGGCCACTCGATGTCCGACCCTGCGAAGTACCGGACCCGGGAAGAAGTCAACCGGGTGCGGGCCGAGCACGACCCGATCGATCAGGCGCGGCAGCGTCTGCTCGACGGGGGGACGACAGAGGCGGCGCTGAAAGAGATTGACGGATCGGTCCGGGGCCTCGTGACTGAAGCCGCGCAATTCGCGCAAGATTGCCCCGAGCCCGATCCGGCGGAGCTGTGGACGGATGTATGGGTGGAAGCCTGACCCTCGCCCACAGGAGATGGGATAACCCATGGCCACCCAAGTCCTGATGCCGGCCCTGTCGCCCACGATGACCGAGGGGAAAATCGCCCGGTGGATCAAAAGCGAGGGCGAAGCCGTCAGAGCGGGCGACGTGCTTGCCGAGATCGAGACCGACAAGGCGACGATGGAGGTCGAAGCCATCGACGAAGGCGTCCTCGCCAAGATCGTCATCCCGGAGGGCACCGACCACGTCGCAGTGAATACGCCGATCGCAGTCATCGCAGGAAATGGTGAAGACGTTGGCACGATGGAGAAGCCGGCGCCAGCGTCGAAGGTCCGCCAAGAAACCCCGGCCGAAGCTCGACCGCCGGCACCGGCTCGGCCCTCACCCGCGGCTCCGCGCACCGCGCCGGCAGCCGAGCCCGAATACACCGGCGCGACCGCCACGATCACAGTGCGCGAGGCGTTGCGCGACGCGATCGCCGAGGAGATGCGGCGCGACGACACCGTATTTCTGCTCGGCGAGGAGGTCGCTGAATATCAGGGGGCCTACAAGGTGAGCCAGGGCCTGCTGCAGGAATTCGGACCGCGCCGCGTCATCGACACGCCGATCACCGAACAGGGCTTTACCGGGCTGGGCGTCGGCGCCGGATTTGCCGGACTGCGGCCGATCGTCGAGTTCATGACCTTTAACTTCGCGATGCAGGCGATCGACCAGATCATCAACTCGGCCGCCAAGACGCGGTACATGTCGGGCGGGCAGATGAGCTGCCCGATCGTGTTTCGCGGGCCGAACGGCATTGCCGCGCGCGTTGCCGCACAGCATTCGCAATGTTATGCGAGCTGGTATGCGCACGTCCCGGGGCTTAAGGTCGTAGCACCCTATACCGGTGCAGACCACAAGGGGTTGCTCAAATCGGCGATCCGCGATCCGAACCCGGTCGTCTTTCTCGAGCACGAGCTGGTCTATGGGGAAAGCTTCCCGGTCCCGGTCGATCCCGGGTTCCTCGTCCCGATCGGCAAGGCGCGCATCGCCCGGACGGGCGACCATGTTACGATCACCGCCTTCTCGCGCGTAGTGAAGCTTGCCCTGCAAGCCGCCGAGGAGCTCGAGAAGATCGGCATCTCGACGGAAGTCATCGATCTGCGCAGCTTGCGGCCCTTCGATGCCGCTACGATCGCCGCCTCGGTCAAGAAGACCGGCCGGATCGTATCGGTCGAGGAGGGATGGTCCTTTGCCGGGATCGGTGCCGAGATCGCCGCAATCGTTTTGGAAGAGTGCTTCGACTGGCTCGACGCCCCGCCGAAGCGCGTTAGCGGCAAGGACGTCCCACTACCCTATGCCGCGAACCTCGAGCGCCTCGCGCTGCCTCAGGTCGAGGACATCGTCGCGGCGGCGCGCGAGGTCGCCTACCGCTAGACCCAAGAGAACGTCAGTGCGAGCCACGCAAAGCAATCTCGGGCCGACAGAGGCTCGGCCCACGAGATTGCTTCGTCCTCCCGGAACGCCCGCCGTGGCGGGCGGCCGTCCCAGGGGTCCTCGCAATGACCGCTAGGTGATTAGGATATGCCGATCGAGATCCTGATGCCGGCGCTGTCGCCGACGATGACCGAGGGCAACCTCGCCAAATGGCTGAAAAAGGAGGGCGACGAGGTTCACTCCGGCGATGTGCTCGCCGAGATCGAGACCGACAAGGCGACCATGGAGGTCGAGGCCGTCGACGACGGAACAATCGGCAAGATCCTGGTTCCCGAAGGCGCCCAAGGGATCAAAGTCAACGCGCCGATCGCGTTGCTCCTCGGCGAGGGCGAGGAAGCCTCGGCCTTGCGGGATGTGGCTCCAGCGTCGCCGGAGCCGCCGTCGGCTGCGCCATCACAGCAAGAACGGGAGACATCCGCGCTGCCAGCCGTTACCGCGGAACCCGCATCTCTGCCGGCATCGGCACCCTCGGCGCAGCGCGGCAATGGACGAATCTTCGCCAGCCCGCTGGCGCGCCGCATGGCCCAGCACTCAGGCCTCGACCTCGCCGCGATCCGCGGCTCGGGACCGCAAGGCCGCATCGTCAAGGCCGACATCGACCTCGCCCTTTCAGCCGCTCGCGGCGCTCCTGTCGCGCCTGCCCCTCCGGCTGCGGCTCCTCGCCCTGGCGCGGCACCTTCCGGGCTTTTGGTGCCTCCGGCCGCACCGGCGCTGTCGAAAGAACGAGTGGCGGCGCTCGCCGGGAACCCGCCTTATACCGAGCGACCGCTCAATGCGATGCGACGCGTCATCGCCAGAAGGCTGACGGAATCCAAGCAGACCGTCCCCCATTTCTATCTGACGATCGATAGCGAGATCGACGCGCTTCTGAAGATCCGCGCCGAGCTGAACGCGAAATCAGAGGCTTATCGAATTTCCGTCAACGATTTTGTAATCCGTGCGGCGGCCCTTGCTTTGCGCCAGGTGCCGGCGGCCAACGCCTCGTGGAGCGACGAGGCGATCCTGTTGTGGGATAGCGTCGACATCGCGGTGGCGGTGGCGCTCGATGACGGGTTGATCACGCCGATCGTCAAGGCGGCCGATCGCAAGGGCCTCGCCGCGATCGCCAACGAGACCAAGGATCTGGTGGAGCGCGCCCGTGCCGGCAAATTGAAGCTCGAGGAGTTTCAGGGCGGGACGTTTTCGATCTCCAACCTCGGCATGTACGGCGTGCGCGAATTCGCCGCGGTCATCAACCCGCCGCATGGCGGCATCCTAGCGGTCGGCGCCGGCGAACAGCGCCCGGTCGTCAAGGATGGCGCGCTGACCGTCGCGACGGTCATGAGCTGCACGCTCTCCTGCGATCACCGCGCCGTCGACGGCGCCGTCGGCGCGCAATTCCTGGCGGCCTTCAAAAGGCTCCTCGAGGATCCGCTAACGATGCTGTTGTGAGCGGAAGGTCAGAGACGGCGCGATGGCCGAGACGTCATTCGACCTGATCGTCCTAGGCGGTGGGCCGGGCGGCTATGTCGCGGCGATCCGTGCGGCACAGCTCGGCATGAAGACCGCACTCGTCGAACGCGAGCATCTCGGCGGCATCTGTCTGAATTGGGGCTGCATCCCGACGAAGGCATTGCTGCGCAGCTCTGAGATCCACCATCTGCTCCATCGTCTCGACGAGTTTGGGTTTTCCGCCAAAGACATCCGCTTCGATGCCGGCAAAGTTGTCGCGCGCTCGCGCGCCGTCGCCAAGCAGCTCTCCAACGGTGTGGCCTATCTGCTGCGGAAAAACCAGGTCGCCGTCTTCGACGGTCACGGGCGCCTGGCCGGCAAGGGACGGCTCGCCGTCGAAAAGAACGGTCAGCCCGTTGCCGAACTCGCCGCCGAGCATATCGTGCTCGCGACCGGGGCACGGGCGCGCTCTCTTCCCGGGCTGGAGCCCGACGGCGATCGTGTCTGGACCTACAAGGAAGCGATGGTGCCAACGGCCATTCCACAGTCGCTGCTGGTTGTCGGCTCGGGGGCGATCGGGATCGAGTTCGCCAGCTTCTACCACGACATGGGGGCCGAGGTGACGGTGGTCGAAGTACTCGACCGCGTGCTCCCCGTCGAGGACGAGGAGATCTCGGCATTCGCCCGCAAGTCGTTCGAAAAGCAGGGGCTGCGGATTCACACGGGAGCGACGGTCGCAGCACTCGAGCGCACCGACAAGAGGGTTACCGCACGCATCGAAAGAGGAGGGCAGGGGAGCGAGCTGGAGGTCGAGCGCGTGATCCTCGCGGTCGGCATCGTCGGCAATGTCGAAGAAATCGGTCTCGAAAACACCGCTGTCGCGGTCGAGAAATCGCACGTCGTCGTCGATGAATGGCTGCGCACCGGCGAGCCCGGGGTCTATGCCATCGGCGATCTCGTCGGCCCCCCGTGGCTGGCGCACAAGGCGAGCCATGAAGGGGTGATCTGTGTCGAACGGATTGCCGGGGTCAACGATGTGCACCCGCTCGATATCCGCAACATCCCGGCCTGCACCTATTGCCGCCCGCAGGTCGCCAGCGTCGGCCTGACCGAAAAGGCAGCGCGTGATGCCGGCCACGAGGTCAAAATCGGCCATTTCCCGTTTATCGGCAATGGCAAGGCGATCGCGCTCGGCGAGCCTGAGGGTATGATCAAGACCGTGTTCGACGGTAAGACCGGCGAGCTCTTGGGCGCCCATATGATCGGCGCCGAGGTCACCGAGCTGATCCAGGGCTACGCGATCGCCAAGACGCTTGAGACGACCGAGACTGATCTCATTCGCACAATCTTCCCGCACCCGACCTTGTCGGAGACGATGCACGAGGCAGTGCTCGATGCTTATGGGCGGGTGATCCACTTCTAGCCGAGCGCAGGCCATTATGAAATTTGATCCGGCGGAGATCGCCTATGTGCCGACCACCGGCGTGCGACGCGTCCATGAGACGCCGCTCGCGGTGGCGAGCGATCACAATCTTGAGGGATATGGATGCCTCGTCGAGGCGCCGGAGAGCTTCGCGATCGAGATCGTCCGCTGGCCGGCTCGAGGCTCGCGGCCCATCGATGCGAATTCGGGCGATCAAGGAGGCATCGCCGAAGGTATCTTCGAGTTCTGGTGGAAAGGCGAAACCCTCTACGCTCGCAACAACGCCGTCGGCGACAGCTATCTTTTTGGCTGGAGCAATTGGCCGGAGGAGGCCGCAACCGACGGTCCAGCGAAGCTGCGTCGGCGCGCGCTGATCTGGCGCGCCAATTATCACCCCGATGGCGGTCAGCTGTTCTGGCCGCTGCACGGCGAGAGTTTCGCCGTGCCGCTTGCCCTGCCTGGGGATGATGTGACCCCGGAGCGGTTTACCAGTTTCTGGTGTGACGGTAGCCGAGGGCTCTACATCCATCCGAATGTCTGGCGCGATCGTGCCCCTCGACGACCATGCGGAGTTCCTCGACCGTCAGGGCCGTGTCCACGCCCGAGTGTCGGTTGATTTTGCAAAAGAATTCGGTTGTTACCTTGCAGTGCCGCTGCAACGTGCCGGTGCCTGACGGAAGAGACAAAGCGGGCCCGCTGTTGCCCGTGTGCACCGGCTTGACGCTTGCGGGTAAGCCATCCACTTCTAGCCGATGACTCATCCGAGCGGGATCGCGGCGCCTTCCTTGCGGCATCCCGAAAAGGCGCATCGTCCCGACAGCCCTATCCCGCGCAAGCCGGATTGGCTGCGGGTCAAGGCGCCGGGTTCGCCCGAATACCAAGCGACACGCCGGCTGATGCGCGAGCTTTCGCTCAATACGGTGTGCGAGGAGGCAAGCTGCCCGAACATCGGTGAGTGCTGGAAGCAGAAGCACGCGACGGTGATGATCCTCGGCCGCGTCTGCACTCGGGCCTGCACGTTCTGCAATGTCGCAACCGGCCGCCCCGATCTTCTCGACCCGCATGAGCCCGAGCGCGTCGCCGAGGCGGTCGCGACACTTGGGCTGTCCCATGTGGTCGTTACCTCGGTCGATCGCGACGATCTCGAGGATGGCGGCGCCGCACATTTCGCGTGCACGATCAAGGCGATCCGCGGCGCTGCCCCGGGCACGACGATCGAGGTCCTGACCCCCGATTTTTTGCGCAAGGAGGGGGCGCTCGAGACCGTCGTCGCGGCCAGGCCGGATGTCTTCAATCACAATCTCGAAACGGTTCCGCGCCTTTATGCCGAAGTGCGGCCGGGTGCGCGCTATTTTCACTCATTACGGCTCCTCGATCAGGTCAAGCGGCGCGATCCGGCAATGTTCACCAAATCCGGGATCATGGTCGGGCTCGGCGAAGACAAGACCGAGGTGCTGCAGGTAATGGACGATTTACGCGCCGCCGAGGTCGATTTTTTAACGATTGGCCAATATCTACAACCAACGCCAAAGCATCATCCGATCGCTCGCTTTGTTACTCCGGAAGAGTTCGGAATTTATCGGAGGTTTGCCCTGAGCAAGGGTTTCCTGATGGTCTCAGCCTCGCCATTGACGCGCTCCTCCTATCATGCCGGGGAGGATTTCGCGCAGCTGCGCGCGGCGCGAGCCGCCAAACTCGCCGCTACCGGCTGATTCTGCACCATGCCGACCCATGCCGAGAAGCGTGTGCTGAGCTACACGCCGGAGCAGCTCTTCGCGCTCGTCGCCGACATCGAGCGTTATCCCGAGTTTCTGCCGTGGTGCCTTGCCGCCCGCGTCAAGGAGCGCCGGGCAGATCTGATCGTCGCCGATTTGGTTATCGGGTTTCGCATGTTCCGCGAGCGCTTTACCTCGCGCGTCGCGCTCGACCCGCCGCGGCGCATCGATGTCACTTACGCCGAGGGTCCGTTTCGGCGGTTGACCAACCGCTGGGTCTTCGAGCCGGTGCCGGGCGGCTGCCGTATCGATTTCTATGTCGATTTCGAATTTAGATCTCGCGTGCTTCAGAAGCTGATCGAGGTGCTGTTCAGCGAGGCGGTCCGCCGCATGGTCGGCGCCTTCGAAAAGCGCGCGCGCGATCTCTATGGTGTGCCCTCGCGCGGGGACGCCAGCCGCGCAGCGGTGTGATCGGGATTTTGCCCGGGGCCGACCTCTCGATCTTCGTTGTCCATTCGTCAGAACGCGAGCAGGGACCGATCCGCTACTCGCAGAGCCCTGATTTTCCTGCCAAAAACCGGAAACTCAGGGAGAAAATCGTTCCGCAGCCTCGCTCGAAGACGGGAAAAGCTTTCAATATCAAAAGCTTGTGCCTCAGATGGAGGCCCAAGACCGGCGCCGGCAGGGGAATTTCTGACAGTCTTTTGACGAAACCCGGTGTTCGCGGCGAACCTATGGCAACAGCTCTCCCGGGCGCGCCGCGCCCACCGTCCGGTGGAGCGATGGACCCCGATTTTCACCGGGCTGACGAGAGAATCGGCGGAGGCGGAATTCCTTTCATATGCTCGGACGGCCGCGACCCGATTTTCGGCACACACTTCCGGCCCTCCCCTCGCGTCGCCGGAAGGCCGGACCGGCGTCGACCAACCAAATCGATCAATGCGATTTTCATAAATTTGTGACATACTGAACCGGATTTGTCAACCGCTATCTCTCGGACCTCATCGGCGGAGGGGGTGGGAACGATATCGTAATCCTCAGCGCCAGACAGAGGCTTAGTGCCGACGGCTGCACCGCTGTCACCGGGAATTCAGGATTGCCTCTTCGACTTCGCACAAGCGGTCCTTGCCGAAGAACATTTCCGCGCCGACAAAGAAGGTGGGCGCACCAAAGGTGCCGCGCGCCACCGACTGCCCGGTATTGCGCAACAGGCGGCGTTTGACGGCGGGATCCTGGATTCGAAAAACGCGCCCACGACCTCTACGGCGCTCCGCCTCGCGGCGTCGCCGGCCAGGCGGCAGAATGAGTCAAAACCGGAATTGCTAATCGGTTTATTGGTTTGGTTAAGCCTTGCCTGCTAATCCGCGTCCGCTGTATGCCCGGTTCCGGTTAACGCGATACACACTTATGCTTCCAAGTTGGGGAACAGGCATGGATTGGGGGATGGTGGCACTCGGTTGCGCAGGGGCGGCGCTGCCGGACATAACCCGGTTATCTGTTCTAAATCTAACACTTAGAGGTTCTAGGAGCGGAAAACCGCTCACTATAGATCAAGGGGATAGCATCAGTTTGGAAAACCGCAGGGGCCGCTGTAGTAATGCTAGGTAATGTAGGCGATCTGCGGAATCATAATCCCAAGGTCGAGGGTTCAAATCCCCCTTCCGCTACCAATCATTACAATAAGTTACACGCCCTTCCGGGGCAACTCCGACCGGTCGTTTGGATTATCGTCTAACGGTGGTCCAACGACCGCGGCGTCGCGGCCGTCTACAACCGGCACGAGTACCGCGCGGAGCAGCGCGCGGCTCTTCTGGCTTGGGGGGAGCGGCTGAGCGCGATCGTCTTCGGAACGACGTGAGGCTGACGGTGGTTGTGATAATGGAAATCTTTCCGAGAAGGCGGGCCGGCCCCGGTTTACGGCGCTGGTAGCCTGCCGATTTATGACGTAGGATCATCAACGGAACCATGGAGTTTCCACGCGATGCTGCGCATCGAGATCGACCGGGAAGATGATGGCCGCTGGATCGGCGAGGTCCCGGAGCTGCCGGGTGTCCTGGCCTACGGTGCCACCGAGGACGAGGCGCGGGCCAAGGTCATGGCGCTCGCCTTTCGCGTGATCGCGGATCGGATTGAGCACAGCGAGGACGTGCCGATCAACCCACGAGACTACTTCCTGGCTGCGTGATGCCGGATCAGAGATCCTGAGGTTTGAGTCCCGTCTTCTTGGCGATCCTCGCGAGCATCCTGGGGCCGATCTCCTCCCCGTTGTGAAAAGGGAACGTGTAATCCGGCCAGCCCTTCCGCTCCAACACGCGGTGGGAGGTCCCGGGCTGACGCTTGACGGTCCACCCGATGCTAAAGAGTGCTCGTAAGAGCAAGCGCGCCTTCGTGGCCGGCCAACGGGTTTGTGAATTTGACATAACCGAACCGCCTTCTGAGTTGCCGGGCCGGACCCCCAACCAGCACCCCAACATGTGCGATTGTTAGGCAACCGACTATGGCGATAAACGGCTTGTGAAATAAGCGTTGCGGACCCTAGGGCATTACTGGGCGCCTACACCCGATTAGGTGCCGATTGCGGCGCCGGCGATTCGCGGGGGCTAACTAACTACGCTTTTTCGCAGACCGAGCTGCGAAAAAGTGGCGCCTTCGGGGCAGTTTGAAATACGCCGGAGTTCTTCTAGCGTACCCTCCATGACAGATGGGCTGAGCACTCTGT
>Ga0210407_10000835_pt1 | contig 31923 bp, 36 predicted proteins | sample IncBWC27MmetaG_FD_150860 | JGI IMG/M metagenome (GOLD analysis project Ga0210407, IMG submission 150860) | Forest soil microbial communities from Barre Woods Harvard Forest LTER site, Petersham, Massachusetts, United States - Inc-BW-C-27-M | ecosystem: Environmental > Terrestrial > Soil >...
TCCCGCGACAATCTGGATTCAGTACCGCGCAAACTCAAACAGCCTCACCCCTCGGTACCGGACGCGGCCTCGGCCTCGCCAGTGTCGCCGCCAGTTTCCGTTTCTGTAGTGGTCGCCGACGAACTACCAGCAACCATGCGCGGCCGTTCCGAATACGTATGCCCGGCCTTGCCCACCGCCACCGTGGAGATCGCGTGCTTAAAAATCAGCTGTTCCTGGTTGCTGGTCTCAAGCACCACCGAATACTTGTCGAACGAGCGAATCCGCCCGGTCAGCTTTACCCCGCTCATCAGATAAATCGTGATACTGTTTCGCTCTTTGCGAGCGTTGTTTAGAAAAGTATCCTGAATATTCTGCGCTGCCGGCTTATTTTCCATTTCCGATCTCCTTGCGTGGCCCAAAACCAGGTTGGACTCGCCCCCCTTAAGCAAATCCATCGCGACTGAAGCGATGTTCGTACAATACGGTGGAACCGCAGAGTTTTCAACCGCCACCTGTAGCACTCAGCATTCAGCACTCAGCGTTCAGCGAACCTGCCCTTTTAGACGCCGAATCGAACGTCACGCCAGACACGAGCAGAACCGACTGTTCGTGGGATTTGGCTAAATGCTGAGTGCTGAATGCTGAGTGCTGAGTACCGCTAAACCGGCAGCTCTTCCTGCATCCATCCGGCTTCAGGCTTAGGCTCAGACGTCAGGTCCAGCACCAGTTTTTCCAAAATCAGCCGCTTGCTGGGAGGATTGGACCGCAAGGCCAGATCGGCCCTCGAAACTAGGCGAATGGCCCGCGTAAGATCGCGTTTGGATTTATACCGCCGGGCCTGCCGAATGATGTCGTCCGCCGCGAACGGCGGCACCCGAAACCCCTGCCACAACGCCGCCCACAACATCCGCTGATCGCGCACGTTGCGCTCCAGGATGACCAGCATCTGGCGAAAAGTTTTCGCCAGCATGTAGAGATGACCAATCGCCGCTTCGTCGCCGTCGCCGGTGGAAAGCATCGAGTCCAGCATCTCCAGCGCGCGAGTTCGGTCGCGGGAGGAAATCGCGTCCGTCAGCTCGTAAAGTGATCGCTGTTTCGCCGCCAGCACCATGGTTTCCACGTCGCCCAGCGTGACTCGCTTTTTCTCACCCACGTACAAAATCAGCTTTTCCAGTTCGTTCGAAACCATCATCATGTCGCCGCCGAGCGAATCCACCAACTCCCGACCGGCGTCGGGATCGATTTTTACTTCGCGGGTCGCGCCGTATTCCTGAATCCAGCGCACCGCTTCGCTTTCCTCCACCCGCCCTAGTTCGACGATGGCGCAGAAGCGGCCGAGAGTTTCTCGGATACGCTCGTAGCGTTCTTTGTCGGTTAAATCCATGCGCCGGGCGTCGGCGGGAATGCTGATGTGGTCGGCGACGAAGATCAGCACCGCATCGGGATTCGGATCCTTGCAATACACCTCGATGGCGTTGAGCTTGTCTTCGTTCGAGCCCCGGCCGAAGAGGGTCTTCACTCCGCGCACAAAAAATATCTGAAACGGCGCCATCAGCGAAGGGGTGCGGGCCCGGTCGAGCACCTCGGCCAGATCAGTCTCCGCCAGGTCGAAGTCGAATAGGCTGAATTCGCGCAGGTCGCTCGGAACCAGAGACCGGAGAATCGCGTCGCGGCAATGTTTGCGGAAGAAAACTTCATCGCCCACGAAAACGTAGGCGGGCCGCAGCTTTCGGGCTTCGACTTCTGAAACAAAACGTTCGGCTTGAGCGAAGGCCCGCATCAGAAGGCCTCCAGCACGTTCGAAACCAGGGTGCGCGCGAAGTCACGCGAAAGTCGCTGAAAAGCCGGCGAGTCCTCTTCGAAAAAACTGGTCAGGTCCTGCGAAACCTGGTACTGCTCGCGAAATACATACGAAGGGTTTTGATACAGCACTCGTCCCGCGCGGTCGGTCAGCACGACTTTCATGCTCACAATCACCTGCACACTCGAAGCCCGGCCAGTTGCCGAATCGTAAGTCAGGGGCGTGGTGTTGGTCGTCAGCACGGTTCCCAACAGGGTCGCGTCCGCCGAACTGGGGTCGCCGGTGATTTGATACTTGGTGCGCGTGGTGAATTCCTGCACTACCGCAGCGGTCAGCGTCTGCTCAATCTTGTAAGTCTGCGTCTTATTGACAAACGCCGGCACCGCCAGCGTCCGCATGTCAGGGGGAAGCAGGTTGGCGTGCCCAGCGGTGTGGTAGCCGCATCCCGCGCCGAAAAGGCAGGCTAGCAAGACGAAGACTCGGTTCACTGGATCGGCCCCCGCGGCCGGGTCGCGGCCATGCCCTCAGCAACTTCGACCGCCGTGATCGCAGCCACGCGGAAATTATCCGACGTCGCCCACAGCCAGACGCTGCGCAGATCGGCCGGATCCGGCGTCACAGAAACCAGGATGTTCCCCTGCCCAGCGGCATTTACGTTATTAGGCGCTTCGTCCGAGTCTCCAATCACGGAGACATGCTCCCCCGCCAGAGCCAAGGACACCTCCGAGACCGCCGTCGGCTGCTCGAATTCAACGTTGAGCGAAAACGCGTGCCCGTGAAATACCGGGGCCTGCAGCATAAGCAGCGAAGGAACCGGCGCGCGGCCTCCGGCGATTTTCTCGTAATGCTTCACCACCCGTTCCGTCACCGAAGACAAAGGCGGCGCCGACTGCCCGCCATAACGTGCCACCATGCTGAACGCTACCTGCACGTCATAGATATTTTTGGGAAGCGGCTGGAACGACAGCAGATTGATGGTCTGCTCGTGCAGTTCGTCCATTCCTTTTTGCCCGTGCTCGGAAGCCGGCTCCAAAACCGTGGCCACCACGCGCTTGATGGGCGAGACCGCATGCAGACGCGTCAGCAACAGAGCCAGCACAACGGCGGCCGGATGCGCCACCACCGCGGGCCCAGGCTGCAACTCGAGCGTGAAAGGCTGGCCCAGTTCGCGCTCCACCCCTGGGGCTCGCACCACCGCGCCGGGTTCATCCTCAAGCGCGTATGAAAGATCAACCACCGCGCTGCCCGACTTCAGCACATGCTGCCAGTTCCTTCGCGTGCAATCTCCATCGGAGGCAAAGAACGTAAAATCCACGTGTTCGAATTGCTCCGAACGCACGCTCTGAATGAAAGTGACCTCGTCCTTCACCGCTTCCAGTTGGCCGAGCGATTCGTCGTCGTCCAGCAGCTTTACGTCCAGCGACGGAAAATTGCGCTGATCCAGGACCTCCGCGACCTCTTTGCCCTTCAGCGATCCCGCGCCCACAATCGCCACCCGGTAGAAACCGCGCGCCGCGTCCACATGCGCTATTCCGCCAGTTTTAATATTCGAATTCATGAAGTCTGCGAAGCCTCCGTGTAAGTTGGAGGCGGCGGATTTCGCCTGCGGCGAAACACCCACTGCAATCGCCAGAACACTCCGGAAAACATATAAAACAGCGCCACGCCGAACAGCACCGGCCGCGAAAATAACCAGATGGCGCCAAACAACAAACTTAGGATAACGATCAGCCGAAACGGCTGCCGGGAATTGAAGTTCACGTCTTTGAAGCTATAAAACCGCCAGGTGCTGACCATCAGGTAGGCAGCGATCACAATCACCACCAGCCAAACGACCGCGGTTGCCCACCACTCCGGAGGGTCGCCGCCTGTAAAGTGCACCACTGCTGCAATCACTCCCGCCCCTGCCGGAATCGGCATTCCTACAAAATATTTTCTTCCCGGCCGCCCGGGATTCGAAGGCTGCGGGTTGGTGGTGATGTTGAACCGAGCCAACCGACTCGCGCCCGCAATTAGAAAGGCGAACGCAGCGATCGCCCCCAGATTCGAAAGCTTCACCACCATATCCGGATACGAGATATACGGCGAAATACTGCGGAATCCCCACATCCACGCCAAAAACGCCGGAGCCACGCCAAACGTGATCACGTCAGCCAGTGAATCCAATTCGCGTCCAAATTCGCTGGTGGTGTTGGTCATGCGGGCAATGCGTCCATCCAACCCGTCAAACAAAACCGCGAACCCAATCGCAATCGCAGCATGATCAAAGTGCCAATACTCGGCCAGCGACCCCTGCGTGATTTGCTGCAAGGCATAAAAGCCGAGATACATATTGGCGGTCGTAAACAGTGACGGCAGAATGTACATGCCCTTTCGCAACCGGCGTGACCCGCGGTCTTCTTTTCGGCGCTTGAGATAGAGTTCTTCGTCCATCATCGCGCCCCCTGCTGCGCATGTCCGGCCGCAGCCCCGGTCAATTCCTTGGTTTCATTCTTCAGAAACGCCAGAATGCTAGACCCGCCCTTAACGTGGTCGCCCACTTTGACGCCAATTTCCGCCGATGTCTCCAGCATCACATCGACGCGCGATCCAAACTTGATCAGACCCACCCGCTCACCCCGCCCCACCCGGTCGCCGATGCTCTTGGTGAATACGATGCGCCGCGCCAGCAGCCCAGCAATCTGCTTGAACACGACCGTATGCCCGTCGCCTTCAACCGTCACTGTATTTTGCTCGTTCTGATCGGCGCTCAAAGCGTTCATGGCGTTCAGAAACTTTCCCGTCTGGTAGCGCACGCCGCGAATCACTCCCGAAACCGGCGAGCGGTTCACGTGCACATTAAACACATTCAGGAAGATGCTAATCCGCTGGACCGGCTTTCCGTTCAGCATCACGGTTGATACATCGGTCACCTTGCCATCACCGGGAGAAACCACGGCGCCAGGATCGCCGGGAATCACCCGCTCCGGATCACGAAAAAACCACAAGAAGAACGCAGCCAGCAGGACCGGAACGACTGCCCAAACCGGAGTGGTCAGCCACCCCACCAGTAGGGCGGCGCCCAGCATCACCAGCCCGTAGTAGTAGCCGTCACGAACCATAAGGAGGAAAACAGAATTATATGGCACGCGCGAAGCGCAGCCGCGTTTTTACGCACAAAACAAAAGGCCCGGCGAATCCCGGACCCTGCTTATGCCTCAGATACATCAATCCCTCACCGCCTGAGACGGTGGGTGAATTGGACAAAAATTCTTAAGCTACCTGGCCCGACGCGACGTGTTGCCGATACTGCCGCTCGATCGACTCCATCTGGTCGCGCAGGCGCAGCTTCAGCTTCTTCAGTCTGACTTCTTCCAGTTTTTCGTCATCGGTGAGGTAACGCTTGTGGGTGAGAGAGGAGAGACGTTGCTCGTACTGCGTATGCTCCGTAGCCAGCTTGCGAAATTCCTCATGCGTGGCCAGGAGTTGGTCCCTAGAGGCTAGCATCCTGCACACCTCCTAATATTCATATGTGAGCTAAACCTAGCACAGGAGAAGAAACCGATCAACGATGTTTTTTCAACAGACATTTACCTGTAAGTCACACAATTGTAATGATTTACATTTGCACAGGAATCAGGGCAGTTCACAACTGCCCCCAAGTTTCACCGCCCCCACGTTTCAAAGCGTTAGCGTGTAGAGGACCGCATCTTCTCTTGGATCCGTGTAGTAAGACGCGCGGCGGCCACCGATTGCAAAGCCGCATTTCAGATACAACGCGCGCGCGGCCAAGCTGGACTCGCGGACTTCGAGAAAGATTCGAGCGACCTTGCGATCGCGAACCTCGTCGATAAGCGAGCGAATCAGCTTTGACCCCAACCCGCGGCGCTGACTGGATTCGGCCACAACAGCGTTCTCCAGTTCGCATTCGTCGCCGATGATGCGAGCGACCAAGAAGCCTCGAAGCTCTCCTTCTTCTTCACCGACCAGCGAAATTCGCTCCGCCGCCCCGTCCTCAAAAAGCGCGGCGTAGAAAGACTCCGGCCAGTGCGCGGCGGTTGGTGATGATCGCTCCAGTGCAACCACGGCCCCAAGGTCTTCCGATCTGCCGACCCGAACTTTCATAGCGCAGTGAAATCCCCAGACAGCCAGCCCCGAATTGACGCCACGACGGAACCAGTCGCGAAGCGACGGCATATGATAGCCCGGCACGGAAGAGCCGAGAGACGTGCGGCGGATGAACCGAGTCCCTTTAGGGACGCCACCGCTTTTCTCTTCCGCCCCTTTGAAACTCGCCGATCAGCACTTCACTCTCCGTCAACGAGGCACACCGCTCATCAATCGCCCGATACTCGGCCCGGTTCTCTTTCTTGAAACGCGCATAGGCCCCGCGGGAAGCCCAGAAATCAAGCGTCAAATACCGGCGCGGCGTTCCCAGATCACGGATAAGCTCCGTACGGATGTAACCTCTGCCAGCACGAAACAATCTCTCCCAATCGCCGTTTGGGCCATAGATCCTTTCAAACTCGCCCCGCTTGCCCCTTCTGACGTGGAATTCCCATACCACCAAAAACTCCGCTCTCGGCCCCTTCTTCTTGATGGTCACAGCTAGACCGGAACATCTTTCTTGATCTCCGCATCGGTGCGGCGAATATAAGTAGCATCCAGCGCCTCCGGAGTCACTATCTCTCCCGCCTGGATTTTTTCGAACCCGAGCCGGGCGATGGCGTCCGCCCGCGGCAGCTCGATCAAAATCACCGGTAAATTTTTCTCGCGCGCGAGCTCGACAACCTTCGCATCTGGAGTGACCACCAGTCGGCCCGCCGCACTTGCGGCAAACTCCGGCCCGGCCAGCAACCGCTGCGTAATCAGAGTCGCACGCGCACTCCGGATTTCATACTCGCCGCAATAAATTTCTCCCCGCCCTGCATCCAAGGCTGCGAGCACGCAGCCTTCGCGTCCAGCAGCCCGCGCAACCGCTTCCAGCACCGAAACCGCCGCAATCGGCTTTTGCAAAATCTCCGCCAGTGCTTTGATGGCCGCGAGCCCAACCCGAAGCCCGGTAAACGACCCCGGCCCGGTAGCCACTGCGAAACCACCTATGTCGGTTTTCGTAAGCTTATGGTTGCTCAGCAACAGAGAAATCTGCGGAACCAGTTGCGCCGAGAAAGTTCCTCCCTCCAGCGAAACCAATTCGAGTGTGTGGGAAGATTCCGCCTCAAAACGCACCAGGGCAAGACTGCCGTTTTTCCCAGAAGTATCAGCGGCGAGGATGAGCATGGCCGTCAGTAGCCCGATTCCACAAGTTCCAGCAGCACCCCGCCGGCGCTTGCAGGATGCACAAAAATGTAGCGATGTCCCCCGGCCCCGGTTTTAATCTCATCCGAAACCAACCGCACCCCGTCGGCCTTGAGCTTGCCAACCGCCGCTGCAAGATCAGGAACCCGCAGCGAAATGTGATGCAAACCCTCGCCGCGCTTGGCGATAAATTTCGCGATCACCGAATCGTCCGACGTCGGTTCGAGCAACTCCAACCGCGTCTCGCCCACCGGAATCATGACCACTCGCACCTTTTCGCCGGGGACGATTTCCTCGGGCGAAATCGTCAGCCCAAGCTTTTCATAGATGACTTTCGCCGCCGCCAGCGATCGCACCGCAATGCCGAGATGGTCAAGCGCGAAATCCATTTATCGAATCACCTTCTGCGCGATTTCTTCAACCACAGAATATGGGTCGCGCCTGTTCTCCGCCACCTCCGCGGCCCAGCGTGATAAATCAGCATCCGACATCGCGCCTCGGGCCGTTTCGAGCAACGTATCGCGCAGCATTTCGAGCAAACGCGTTTCCCAGCTCTGCGTTCGCTTCTTGACCAGCAGATTCTGCTTGCCCATGTGCGCCTCGTACTCGCCGATCGCCTTCGCCAGGTCCTGCACTCCCTGCCCAACAGTCGCGACGGTTTTCACAATCGGCGGAGTCCACGCGTCAGCGCGTATGGCCAGTGATTGTAGGGCACGAATCTCGCGCTCCACCCGTTCCGCGCCCTCGTGATCGCTCTTATTGATCACAAAAATGTCGGCGATTTCCATGATGCCGGCCTTGATGGTCTGCACATCATCGCCCATGCCGGGGACAAGAATCACCACCGTGATGTCCGCGACGCGCACAATGTCCACTTCGTCCTGCCCCACGCCGACGGTCTCAATCATCACCAGATCGCGTCCCGAAGCATCGAGGACCATAGCGACATCCGCTGTCGTGCGCGCCAGCCCGCCCAGCGACCCCCGCGTCGCCATGCTGCGAATGTAAATCCCCGGATCAGCAAAATGCTCCTGCATGCGAATCCGGTCGCCCAGAATCGCGCCGCCCGTGTAAGGACTGGTCGGATCCACCGCGATAATTCCGACGGTATAGCTGTTGTCGGGTATCCCAGACTTGGGTGCCCCACTTCTCGTGGTTTTCGAGAAGTGGGGATTTTCTGTCTTCCTATAGAACTTCGCGAGTTGATCCACCAGTGTGCTCTTCCCCGCCCCGGGAGCGCCGGTTAGCCCAATCGTCCGCGCCCGTCCGCTAAAGGGAAAGAGAGCCTTGAGCAGGTCAAGCCAACCCGGAGCGTGGTTCTCAACGGTTGAGATCACGCGCGCCAGCGCGCGGGGATCGCCGGAGCGGACATCTGAAATCAACGTTGAGTGGTTAGCTTTCAAACTGCTCTAGTGTAAAGCACGGCGAGAGCTTATCCATCTTCTTGAGATGACAGTCCTCGCGTCACCAGCTCCATGAGGCGTAGCATCGCGCTACAAAGGTCGAGAGGTGAAATTGCCATGTCCTCCACGGAAGAGGTTAGGTCGAGTCGGCGCCAGTACAGGCTAAGGGGACTTCAAAAGTTCCAGTATCTGGCTCTTGCCGCTGTGTTCTTTGTCGGTACAGGACTGTTTTTCAAGCTGGCGGCCGACCCCAATGGCCGTGACTTTGTGTTGGTTGTTGGCTTTGCCTTTCTCATTCCAGGTCTAGTTCTGGTTTCATTGGCTCTCCGTTCCAGACTCACCCTCGACGAAAGCCGGATTGAAGTCCGTTCGGCTCTGCGAACTTTCACAGCCAATCGGAACGATATCGAGGGCTTGCGCGCGATTAGTAATCAATATGGTCGCTGGACCCGCATTTATCTGAAGGGCGACAGCGGTGCATTCAACGTCTCCGATTCTTTCAGCGGCAACGACGAACTTAATGAATGGCTCAAAGGATTACCTGATCTTGATGAACGCGACGCTGCGGAAATCACACAACAGGTGAGTAGTCAGGAATCTCCCGGAGGTGCGGGGGATGAACAACTGACTGCCTTCAAACGAGCCAAGGCCTGGGCAATCGCGCTGAGCATCGTAGCCGGGGTTGCCAGCATTCCCGTTATGTTTGTGAACTACGCGCCAATTCACACCGCGTCACTTGTTTTGTTGTTGCTTCTTCCACCACTTGGAGTCTTTTTGGTGCACTACTCACCCCTCTTGTTCACGATTTTCAAGAGGGGAGTAGATCCGCGCGCCGACCTGGGAGTCATTGCGGTTTTGCCTGGAATTGCAATCCTGGTTTCCTACAAAACAGCAGCCGACCCTACCCACTTGGTTGAGATTTTTCAGCTGATTTACTGGGTTCTCGTGGTTCTGGTTTGCTATGTTGGAGCGCTTTTTCGAGTTGCATGGGAGAATCCCTCTCGTTGGGGCGCACTTGTTGGACTGCTGATTTTCGGCGGCATGTACAGCGTCGGCATGGTCAATGCTGCAAATACTGTGCCCGACCGCTCTGTTCCGCAGAACTACCGAACCAGAGTATTGAAGATGTATGAAACCCACGGCAGGAGTGCCAGTTCCTACCTCCGCCTTGCTCCATGGGGCCCGCTGGGTTATTACGACGATGTCGATGTTCCGAAGAGCATCTATGAACAAGTCAAGGTGGGCGATGAGATTTGTGTTGGGCTACACCCAGGTTTCCTGCACTCTTCTTGGTACGTCCTACAGCCGTGTCCGGAGCAATTGCGTACCAACGCTCCGCAGTTTCAGTGATTTCCAGTCGGTGGTAGCTCGCAGTTACTCCTTCAACAACTGCCGCGCAATCACCAGCCGCTGAATCTCGCTCGTGCCCTCGCCGATGGTGCACAGCTTCACGTCGCGATAAAACTTCTCCGCCGGATAATCTTTGATGAACCCGTACCCGCCATGAATCTGCACCCCTTCATTGGCGACCTTCACCGCGACTTCGCTGGCAAAGAGCTTTGCCATGGACGATTCCAGCGTGGTCTTCAGCCCCGCGTCTTTCATCGCAGCCGCGCGGAACGTCAGCAGTTTCGCGGCTTCGATTTCCGTCGCCATATCGGCCAGCTTCCACTGGATCGCTTGAAAATCGCTGATCGCCCGGCCAAACTGTTTGCGCTGTTTGGAATAATTGAGCGCAGCTTCATACGCGCCCTCGGCCATCCCCAGCGACAACGCCGCAATCGAGATACGCCCACCATCGAGCACGCGCATGGAATCAACGAACCCCTGGCCCTCGGTGCCGAGAAGATTTTCGGCGGGAAGAACGCAATCCTCGAAGATGAGTTCCGCGGTGTCGCTGGCCCGCAGCCCCAGCTTGTCTTCTTTTTTCCCGGGACGAAATCCTTTGGTTCCCTTCTCCACCAGGAACGCGGAAAGCCCATGCGTATGCGCTGCGCGGTCAGTGACGGCGATTACCACCACGACATCTGCATAATGCCCGTTGGTGATAAAAGTCTTGGTCCCGTTCAACACCCAAGTATTGCCTTTGCGGACAGCAGTCATGCGGGCGCTGCCTGCGTCGGATCCCGAAGAAGGCTCGGTCAATCCCCACGCGCCGATAAACTCACCTGTCGCCAGCTTCGGCAGATACTTTTTCTTCTGCGCGTCGTTTCCCGCCAGAAAAATATGATTCGAACACAGCGAAGTATGCGCCGCCACGATGATTCCAACCGAACCATCCACCCGCGAAAGTTCTTCGATCGCCGTCACATACTCGACGTACCCCATCCCCGCGCCGCCCAATTCCGGAGGAAACACCACGCCCATCAGCCCCAACTTGCCTAGCTCTTTGATGGTAGCGAGCGGGAATTCTCCCGCATCGTCCCACTTGCGCACGTTGGGCGCGATTTCGCGCTGCGCGAATTCACGCACGCTCTTCTTGAGCTGCAAAGATTCTTCGTTGAGTTGGAAATCCAAAGAATTCTCCTGCCGCGGGGGAAACGCTTAATTACACCACAGTGGCGAAGCAGGAAGAAATGCACGTACCGACCGGTTGGTTAAACCCGCTTCTTGTCGTCTTTTCCGAAAATCCTCTTCGCCATCCACACCGGGGCCACAAACACATGCGTGGGATTGGTCAAAAACGCGGGCTTATTTCCCTCGATCAAATGCCCCAGCCACGCCAGCGCAAACGCCGCCGGAATCAGCAGCAGTGCGATGATCCAGTGAAACCACACCACAACGACCGAAGAAAAGCCCAGAGGAATGGCAATCATATGCAGCGCCCGGTTCACCGGATGATTGTGCGCGCCGTCGTAGTGCGAATAGAGGCCCACGAGTCACCTCGCTTCCGGTTGAGAATTATAGCTGCCTTCAGGCGTGCGCAGGCGTCGAAATAAACTTCTCGAAAACTTCATTGGAAAGCAGCCGTCCGCGAGCGCTCAAACGGATCACAGTTCCCTCGCGCTCGAGCAATCCTGCCGCAACCAACTCAGACAAAGCATCCGAATAACTGTCGACCGCTCCACCGCCGAATTCGTTCGCGACTTCGGCAAGATCAATCCCGCAATTCAACCGCAGCCCCAGAAAGAAAGCCTCCTGCAATGCCGCCTCCGCAGAAACGGCGATGTAATCCTGCGCCGCCCCAGCCACATACTTCTCCAGCACATCGGGATTCGAAAAACGTATCGCGCCTTCAGTCGAACGCAGCATGGAATGCGCGTCCACTCCAAACCCCAGATACGGCTGCCGCGTCCAGTACTTCAAATTGTGCCGCGACGCTTTTCCCGCGCGAGCGAAGTTGGAAATCTCATATTGCTCGATCCCTGCCGCATTCAGGCGCGCACAGGCAGTCTCATAAAACTCCGCCGTCAGATCCTCGTCAGGAACGAAGTGGGCGTGATATTTCTGGCCTCCCGCAATCAGTTCGCGCCCCAGCCGGGAGTCCTCATCCACTTCCAGCATGTAAACGCTGGCGTGCGGGACACCGGCTTCGATCAGATCGTCGAGCGATTGCTCCCAGCTCTCCCGCGTCTGGTGCGGCAATCCGGCAATCAGGTCAACGTTGATGTTCGAAATCCCCGCCCCCCGCAGGCGTGCGATGTCGTCAAGAACAATTTCCCGCTTATGCTGACGCCCAACTGACGCGGCTTCCTGGTCCACAAACGACTGCACGCCCAAGCTTACTCGGTTCACGCCGCAACGAACCAGCGCGTCAAGCACCGCGGGCGTTAATGTCCCCGGCGCGCACTCCACCGTGATCTCCGCCCCGTGTTCGACGGAGAAGTTTTGCGATATGGTGACAAAAATCCGATCCACCTGCGCTACTTCTAAAATGGTCGGAGTGCCGCCGCCAAAATAAATCGAGTTCACCTGGCGCTCGAACCGGCCGCCCATTCGCCGCGCGGACGCCTCGGCCTGCTCGATCTCGCCGCACACGCGGGCAACGTACCGGTCGAACACCGCGCGCGAGAAAACGTCGGAGGCGAAGTTGCAATAGCTGCATTTCGTCTTGCAGAACGGCACGGAAATGTACAATCCCAAAGGCATCTGTATGATTATCCCACCGCGGTGGGAATCGCACCTTGCTCGCGCCAAATAGGGAGATCCACAACTGCTGCCTCGCGTCGTCATCACGGGAATGGGCGTGGTCAGCCCCAACGGCATTGGCAAGGAGGCCTTCTGCCGCGCCGTGCTGGCCGGCAAGTCCGGCGTGAAACGCATTGCGCGCTTTGATCCGTCCCGCCTCCACGTTCACATCGCCGGAGAAATCCCCGAGTTCGACGAACTCGCCTGGGTGGACGCCCGTGAGCGCAAGCACGTTTCCCGCGTGGTGCCGCTCTGCCTCGCCGCCACTACCGAAGCCGTCAAGGATTCCAGCCTCGATGTCGCTGCCATGTCCGTCAAAGAAAAGCAGCAGATCGGAATCATCCTCGGTACCGGCGGCGGCGCGATGGAATTTTCCGAGCAGCAATACGCTTTGTGGCACAGCGGCAAAGAAAAACAAGTCAGCCTGTTCTGCATCCCCTCGGGGACCATGGGTACGATTCCCAGCGAAATCGCCATGCGCTTCGGATTTCGCGGATACGCCCACGTGGTCACCGCGGGTTGCACTTCTTCCACCGACGCCATCGGTTACGCGTACCAACATATTCAAGCCGGTATCCAGCCGATGTTTCTCGCCGGCGGTGTGGATTCGCCGGTCACCGCCGGAATCATCAAGGGCTACACCATGATTCGCGCCCTCACGCAATCCTGGAACGACCAGCCCGAACGCGCGTCGCGTCCCTTCTCCGCCGACCGCGACGGATTCGTGCTCGCCGAAGGCTCATGGATGTTTGTTCTCGAAGATTACGACCACGCAAAAGCCCGCGACGCGAAAATCTACGCCGAGATCACGGGCTACGGAGCGACGTGCGAGGCCTACCACCGCGTCCGCATGAGCGATTCGCCGGAAGAGCCGGCGCGCGCGATTACGCTGGCGCTGGACGAAGCACAAATTGCCCCAGAAGACATTCAGTACGTCAGCCTGCACGGCACTTCGACAGAAATGAACGACCGCGTCGAAACCCGCGCCATCAAAGTCGCGCTCGGCGAGCACGCCTACAAGATCCCAATGTCTGGATTGAAATCACAGATCGGCCACACCCAGGGCGCCTGCGGCTCCGCCAGCGTGGCCGCAACCCTCATTGCAATGGAACATGGCTCGGTCCCTCCGACCATTAACCTCGATTCCCCCGATCCGGAATGTGACCTAGATTACGTTCCGGACGTCGGAAGAAAAATTTCGATCGAGCACGCGGTGTGCAACTGCGTAGGATTCGGCTCCAAGAACTCTGCCTTAGTGCTGAAGAAAACCGCATGACTCCCAATGCCCATGTCATCCTGAGCGAAGTAAAAACTTCGCGAAGCGAAGTTTTTACGCAGTCGAAGGACCCCTATCGTCTCCGAAGCGCTAAAGCCGTCTCAGGGAATTCTCCCCGTGATCCCTCGCGCGAAAACCAGTAAAGTTGAGCGGTGAAGATCGTTAAGCATATCTGCGCGGCAGCCGCGCTGCTTTGTGGCATCGCCTCAGCGCAAGCGACCGGCGGCCCCTCGTTTCCCTACCTCCTCCGCCTCGAGCATTCCACTTTCGAAAACCACGCCTGCGCGCTCCTCCAAACCACCGGCGCATTCCATCTCGAGATCTACGGTGGCGAGGATGTAAAGGTATTCGAGGGCACGATCCCGGCCAGCGATCTCCTGGAAATCGAAGGTGACCTGAACAGCGAGGAAATCGTGGATCTCTCCCAGCAGCAGATCGAAGAGCCCCTGATCCGCAACCGCCATGATGAACTCCAGATCACGGTGCTTCGCGGTGACGGCTGGCAGGACTTATTCTTCCGCAGCAGCGACAGCCAGAAGCCTTACGAACGTTGGCTGCAACCCCTTACCCGCTGGCTCGACAACTTACACAGGCTGCCGCACCGGGAACTTTCCGAGGACGAAGGTAAGAACAACTGCCTTCCGCCGAAACCGATCGCGCTGAAAAGGCGGGACGCGGACACCCCGCAATCCCGGGTCACCCCAAAGACAAATGGGAACATACTCTCGGCCGGCCCCGCGGCTCAACCTCAGCCCCCACAGCAGCCGCCGGCCAAGCCCCAATTGCTCTCTCCCTTGCTGAGCTTCTATTCCCTCGAGAGACAAAGCGGAAGCGCGCACGAGAGTTGCGTGCTGTTCGGCGAAAACGGAATGTACCGCTTCGAAGACCGTACCCAAAAAACCGGCAAACCCGTGAACACCAAAGTCATTGCCGGGCAGATCAAACCAGACGAACTCCAGCAGCTACATGAACTGCTTGACGATCCCGCTCTCGCAGGAATCAAGCACCACGACCCTCCCGGCGGCATTGTCGTGCCCATGATGGGAGACATGGTGGAGATCACTGTCTCGCGCCGCGACCGGGTTCAGCATTTCGTTCTTTCCTCTCGCTTCAACCATACAGGATTCGCGCCGTTTTACGGCGGCGACGCGGATTCGAGCGCAGCCCTCCCTCTACGAAAGTTTCTGAGCGAACACGTGGAGAACAACTCGGTGGGAATTCTGGATTCACGCCAACGCAATGGCTGCTCGCAAGCGCCTTAAGCGAGGCTAAACGATTTTCGCCACCAGATCATACTCATGCGTCTCGGTGATCTGGCAGCGGTAAAACTCGCCGGGGACGGGCTCGAGCCCGTCGGGAACATCCGCGATGTAGAGCTTGCCGTCAATCTCCGGCGCATGCATCACAGTGCGGCCTTCCAGCAGCATATCGCTCTCGTCCGACTCACCTTCCAGCAGGACATCGAATTCTTTTCCGCGCAAGGCCTTCTTCTTGCGCTTGCTGATTCCCTTCTGGATCTGCATCAGGTGCTTGCGGCGGCGTTCGATCTCGCGCAGCGGCAGCTTTTCGTCCAGTCCAAAAGCGGTCGCGCCGTCCTGGTCGGAGTAAGCAAAGCTCCCCATCCAGTCGAATTCAGCCACGCGTACAAATTCGCACAGCTCTTCAAACTCTTTTTCCGTCTCGCCCGGGAATCCGACGATAAACGACGTCCGCAGAGTCACACCAGGAATCGTGCGCCGCATCTTTTCAATCGTTCGCAGGAAAATATCTCCGCTGCCACCGCGCTTCATACGCTTTAAAGTTGCCGCCGATGCATGTTGTAGGGGAACGTCTACGTACGAGCAGATTTTTTCATGCGTCGCGATGGTTTCGAGCAATCGGCTCGTAATCTTGTTCGGATACGCATACAGAAACCTTATCCAGCGCAGGTCTTCGATGCCCGCCAGCTTCTCGAGAAGCAGTGCCAGCCCATCTTTCAACCCGAAGTCTTCGCCGTAGCAAGTCGTATCTTGACCGATCAACGTAATTTCACGGACGCCTGACCGCGCCAGCCGCTCGGCTTCGGCAATCACCGACTCAAATCGCCGCGACCGGAATTTCCCGCGCAATTGCGGGATGATGCAGAAGCTGCACGGATGATCGCAGCCTTCCGCAATTTTGATATAAGCCGTGGAGCGCGCGGTCGCCAACACCCGCGGAGTGGATTCGTCGTAAAGATAATTCGGCAGGTCGGCGATGGCACCGTCCCAGGTTTCGCGGGAGAAACGACCCTGCGCGGCGCGGGCATCGCCCTCGGCACGCGAAGTCAGAATGCGAAACGGCGAATCGCCTGATGCCGCAGAATCAACCCCAGCCGTAGTAATTCCTGCCGCCGCCAAAATACTTTCCAGTTCCCCAGTGCCGACCACCGCATCCACTTCCGGAATATTCTTCTGGATCTCATCGCGGTAACGTTCCACCAGGCACCCGGCGACCACCAACTTGCGCGCCTTGCCAGCCTTGTGGCGGACCATCTCCAGAATCGTATTCACCGATTCCCGCTGCGCGCTCTCGATGAACGAGCAAGTATTCACCACGATGACGTCGGCGTCTTCAGCGCGCGGGACCAGTTCCGCCCCAGCCTGTGCCAGCATCCCCATCATGACTTCGCTGTCCACCAAGTTCTTCGGACACCCCAGGCTGACGAACCCGACCTTGGGCGCGGCCGGCATTTCGCTTTTGGTGGGTTCCATCACAGACGCGGCAAAGGACTTATCAGGCATGGGATTCCATCATTTTAGCAGCCTGGGCCCCAAAACCTACCCAAGGGTCAAGTACCGAGGGCACTTTCGCCAGATTTCCCGAGGCGATAAAGTCTCACCATGTCCTACGGAACTACGAAGCAATTCGTCTGCATGCAGTGCGAAATGAACGAAGAGAAATGCTACTGCGAGAAGTACTGCTGCTCTTGCCAGAGCCAGTTGGATGTTCGCCTCGTCGAAGACGGCCTTTACTATTGCGCGCCCTGCCGCGAAGCCTGCGGCTACAAGACTTCGGACGCGGTCAAGCACGGCTAAAAAGGTCTTTGCCCTAGATCACTACCGTCTCGCGATATTCCCCAAACACTCTGCGCATGGCGTCTGAAATTTCGCCGACGGTAGCGTAAGCCTCGACCGCACCAAGAATTCTTGGCATCAGATTCTCGCCCGACCCCGCCGCCTCCCGCACCGCCTCCATCGCCCGCTTCCACGGCCCGGGATCGCGCTTGGCCCGCAGTGCCCGCACTCGCTCCACCTGTTTGCGCTCCAGATCTTCATCCGTGCGCTGGATAGGAACTGCTTTCCCCTGCTCCTGAGTAAACTTGTTCACGCCGACAACGGTTGCGTCTCCCTGGTCCACCGCCCGCTGATATTCATACGCGGCATTCTGAATTTCCTGCTGTACGAATCCGCGCTCAATCGCCTTGAGCATCCCGCCCAGCGCGGCAATTTTTTCGAGATAATCATTCGCCCGCTGCTCAATCTCTCCAGTAAGCGACTCGATGAAATACGATCCAGCCAGAGGATCAACCGTGTTCGGGACGCCCGATTCGTAACCCACAATCTGCTGCGTGCGTAGCGCAATCCGCGCCGCCTGCTCGGTCGGCAGCGACAGCGCTTCGTCGAATGAATTGGTGTGCAGCGACTGGGTTCCGCCCAGCACCGCGGCCATGGCCTGAATCGCGGTGCGGACAATATTGTTCTCCGGCTGCTGCGCCGTTAGCGTGGACCCGGCAGTCTGGGTATGAAAGCGCAGCATCCACGACCGCGGATTGTTCGCCCCAAATTTCTCCCGCATGATGTGTGCCCACATCCGCCGCGCCGCCCGGAATTTGGCAACCTCTTCCAGAAAATTGCTGTGGGCATTAAAGAAAAATGAGATTCGCGGCCCGAACACATCCACGTCCAGCCCCGCGTCCACCGCGGCTTGCACATACGCGCTGCCATTGGCCAGAGTGAACGCGACTTCTTGCACCGCCGTCGCGCCCGCCTCACGCATGTGATATCCGGAGATGGAAATCGTGTTCCACTCGGGCACATTCTCGTTCGCCCACGCAAATAGGTCGGTGACAATCCGCATCGCCCGCGCCACCGGATAGATGTACGTCCCGCGCGCAATGTATTCCTTCAAAATGTCGTTCTGCACCGTCCCCGAAAGCTTGCGAATGTCAGCGCCCTTTCGGCGTGCGACGGCGACGTAAAGCGCCAGCAGGATCGACGCCGTCGCATTGATGGTCATCGAAGTCGAAATCCTGGTGAGATCAATCCCGTCGAACAGCCTCTCCATGTCTTCGATGGAATCAATAGCAACGCCGACTTTGCCCACTTCCCCCGCCGCCAGTGGATGGTCGGAATCGAACCCAATCTGCGTCGGTAGATCGAATGCCACCGACAGTCCGGTGGTCCCGTGCGCCAGCAGATACTTGTAGCGCTTATTCGACTCCTCAGCGTCCCCCATACCCGCGTATTGCCGCATGGTCCATAGCCGCCCTCGGTACATCGTCGGCTGCACCCCGCGCGTGTAGGGGAAGTCGCCGGGATAGCCGACCTGCTGGTCGTAATCCAAATCGGCAAGATCGGCAGGCGTGTAGAGCGGACGCACGGGAATGTGAGAGGAAGTTTCTGGATCTGTGGTTCCGGGGTCTGGGTTTCCGGCGGCTGCGGAAACCCCTTGCGCCTTAGGCTTTTCAGGCATGTGCAAATTCTTGCTTACTTGCGAGATTTCCGCGGTTTCCGCGCTCTCCAGAACGAGCTTACCCCAAACCAGCCAAACATCAGTGTGAAACCGGCAGCCACCGCCACGCGATTCGGGCCCCCCACTCCTGCGTGATAACCGACGTACTCCTTGACCAATTGCACGAGTCCAGCTGCCGCCATAACCAGGAAAATAAAGCCCGTGATCTCGTGCCAAAGCCGCCGCGCAACCGCCGCAAAGTGCCCCAGAGTGGCCCGTACGCCACCAAGCACCGCGCCATAGGTCCGGGAGCCCTTAATTTGCTTCCCGGCGACCCGGGCCGCAATGCCAAGTTTCCTGCCTGTGGACACATTCGTCATGGCTCTCGATTTTACCAATCTCCGGGTTTAGAATACCTCCTAAAGTGGATGCGGCGGTGGTGGGTTCTGCATCCAATAGACAGCTCTTAATTTGGCGTGACGGGGGATTCGTGGATCAACAACTGAAGCATCTGATGAAAGAATTGGGCGAGGCAATCAACGAATCCCTGGCGGACTCCGATCAGATTGCCGAAGTTGTGACCCGAATCAAAGACGGCGGTTACGATATTTTCCTGGTGCTCGAAGCCACCATCGGCGTCAGCCGCCCCGGCGAAAAATCCAGCGAGAAAACTTCCCTGGTCACCACCCTGACCAGCAACCCCGAGTTGAAAGTCAGCGATCAGGACTTGAAGTTCCTGAAGTCCCTGCGCATCAAGATTGAAAACGACGCGGCCTAAATAACCGGCGATGGAGTTCGCCATAACCGCCCGCCACGACGCTGGCTGATAACTCCTACCCAATTCTGGTTAGGAGCGCTCCGCACGTGAACGATATCCTGGTCATCTCCATCGGCGCCATCCTCGGCGCCAACGCACGCTGGATCATCAGCCGCTACGCGGCGCGCGTCCTCGGCCCCATGTTTCCCTACGGGACGTTATTCATCAATGTAACCGGCAGTTTCATAGTCGGCTTCTTCATGATCTGGGCAACCGAGCGCGTGCTGCTCGATCCCCGCTGGCGCCTGCTGATTGTGGTCGGATTCTGCGGCGCCTTCACCACTTTCTCCAGCTACGCCTTTGAGACCATGTCCTACTTCGAGCAAGGCCAATGGCTGCTCATGTTCGCCAATTTCGCATCCAACAATTTGCTCTGCCTTGGCGCGGCGCTGGCTGGTATGGCGCTAGCCCGAGCGGTGTAGAATCCGAGACGCCGTGGCCGTACAAGTCACCATCTATCTGAACGAATCCGACAAGTGGCAGGGCAAGCCCCTGCACATGGCCATCCTGAATTATTTGCACGACGAGAACGTCTTCGCCGCCTGCACCCTGCACTCGGTCAGCGGATTCCTCGGCCGCCAGCGCGTCAAAACCAGCCACCTGGTGGACGCAGGCGGCAAACTGCCTGTCATCATTATTTTTGTGGATACCGACGAGCACGTCAGCCGCGTCTTGCCCAAGTTAAAGGAAATGGCCGCCCACCGCCTGATCGTGCGCGAGAGCGTGGTCTTGGAACAGGGGAATTTGGATTAGAAGATGGCTTGGGTCACGCCACCTGCACAACGCCCTTTTCGCTGGCAGCAAAAACCCCCTCGAAGTTCACGAAATAACACTCCGCCGAAAGCTGCGGAAAATTCTCCTTGATCAGCGCCGCCGCCCGCAGCAACTCATGGCGATGATGCTGCGCCTCCACGTCCTTGTCCCCTTTGAATGCTGCCAGCCCGCCATACGTCGCGCAATCGGAATGGCACATCAGGAAAATCCGCTCGGTCTTATGCAGCAGAATCGACATCCGCACCTGCTCCAGAATGAAGTCGCGCTCAAAATCGTTGCGCGGGGATGCCAGCGTCTTCGCCCCGCCCGCCACCACAATCATGTCCGGGCGCGCAATTCCCTGCCGCTGCAAAAACTTATGCACCGCCAGCCGAATCCGCTGATCAAAGCAGCAAAGCACCGCCGCATCGGCAACGTAGGGTTCAGGCGGCGAATCGAAGTGGAATATCTTTTCCATGAAGGCTTCTGGAGGCGCAATCCTACCGCATTGCCATCCTAGCAAGCACGCCCCGCCCTGTCATCCCGAGCGACCCGCCCCTGAAGATACTGTCATCCTGAGCGAAGCAAGGAAGTTCGCGAAGCGAGCTTCTTGCGAAGTCGAAGGACCCCTAGCAGTCATGCATCAGCTACGACGCTTCAAGGCATTCTCCCTAAAGTTCGTCGTGAGAATTCCCCGCGGCACCACGGAGAGTACCGACCTCGCAGGGGTCCTTCGGCTACAAGAATTCATTCGCGAAGCGAATGAATTCTCTCCGCTCAGGATGACTAAGTGGGTGCCTCAGCCCGTCGTTTTCAAAATCCAGCTGGCCACCTTCTCCATCGCCACCGGTGACATGGTCTCCTCAATCTCGGAATACTCTCCAATCCCGCCCGTCTTCGCGGTCTGGAAGAGATGATTCAATCCCGGTAGCTCGTCCACTTCAGAATTCTTGTTCCCACCCGTCGCCAGCGCTTTGCGGATCGGAGGCAGGTTCATATCCGGCGGCACCTGCAAATCTTTTTCGCCATTGATCGCCAGCACCGGGCACTTAACTTTGCTCAACGTCGGCGCCGGATCGTAATCCAGCAGGCCGCGAAACCACGGCGAGCTCACCAGCTTGATCTGCAAGTCAATCTGCACATCCGACTCCTTCCCCGCCATGGTCGCGCGCAGATCTTTTTCCAACGCCGCATCGTCCTTGTCTTTTTCCACCAAAGCCAATATCTCGCGCTGGGTCGCAACGTCTTTGTCCACGTCCGCCTGACTCTTTCCGCCAGCCGTCTCGATCAGTTTGACTTGCTCCGCCAGTAACTCGTCTCCCCGCACGCCTGTCCCCGCCATCATCACGATAAATGCCACATCCGGATCCGCCACCGCCGCCATCGGCGCTTCAACCCCTCCTTCGCTGTGCCCCACCAGCCCAATCTTGTGCGGATTCACCTCCGCCCGTGTTTTCAGATACGCGACCCCTGCCTCGGCATCCGAAGCAAAATCCGCCATCACCGCCTTGGAATAATCGCCAGTCGATTTGCCCACGCCGCGTTTGTCCGCCCGCAGCACCACAATTCCTTTGCGAGTCAGATAATCGGCCAGCACCAGAAACGGCTTGTGCCCCGCCAGAGTCTCGTCACGATCATGCGGTCCAGAGCCGACCATCAACAGTACCGCCGGAAACGGCCCTTTGCCCGGAGGAATCGTCAGCGTCGCCGCCAGCTCAATCTTCGCTGCCGGATTGCTGTACGAAACTTCCTCCTCGCGATACGGATACGGTTTCACCGGATTCTGCGGCCGCTTCAACTCCAGCTCTGACTTATTTTTCAGCGGCTTCAGTACCAGTGGCCAGCTCTTTCCCATCTGCGCCCACGTCCCGCTGATCGTTCCCAGGTCCGCCCCGATGGTCCCATCGTAGGTCCCCCCGATGGATTTCATATCAAACTTAAACTCCCCGCCCGTCCGCGTGATGCTATTCACCGGAATCCCGTTCACGCCCTGGTCCGGGCTGTCCATGGTTGCCGTCAGCCCGTCTTCGGTATTGGTAATGTGCAGAACCAGCCGCAGTTTTCCCATGCCGGTATCGAGCGTCCCCAGCCAATCGCCATCAATGTCCGACGGCTTTGCCGGTTTCGGCGCCGGCTTCATCGCAATGCTTCCGCGATGAAAATTCAGTGGCATCGCCGCCCCCTGCGACCAAGTCCCGTCAATCTCGCTGGCATCAGCGTTCACTTTGCCGGTATAAGTGCCGTGGACCGCGTCTATGGTTAGGTCGAGTTTCGAATCCTTCAGCGTTACCGCATTCACCGGAATCCCCGGCGCGCCCTGATCAATGCTGTCGAGTGTCGCCGTCAGGCCGCCGTCAGGCGCTTTGGTGACGTGCAACACCAGCCGCAACTCCGCCGTCCCGATTGTGAGCGTCCCGTTCCAATCGCCAACAATATCCTGCGCAAACGAGAAGCTGGTTGTGATTGCAATGAATGTTAGAACGATGAATAACTTCTTCACGACGATCCTCCAACGCGATTGATCTCGATTTGACTTCACCTGATTCGACTTCACCTGATTCGACTTGAGCTAGATAGTCTCTGCTGCAACACTTTCCTTACGGGCTTACTTCATTCCATCCAAAATCGAGCCCACAATTCCTCCAACGACGCCCCCCTGGACGGTCGTCGCGGTACGAGTTTCATGGGGCAAGTACTGATCAATCACGTGCGCCAGCCGTGCAATCGGCAGCGTCTGAAGCCAGATTCTCCCCGGCCCGGTTAGCGCAGCCAGAAAAAGTCCGTCGCCGCCGAAAATCATGTTCTTCACGCCCGGAACGGTCGTGATCTGAAACGAAACACTGGATTGAAATGCGCCGACATGCCCCGGGTGAACCCGCAAAGTTTCGCCCGGCTGTAGATCGCGGACCACGAGTTCGCCGGAGAGTTCCAGCCATGCCGTTCCCTGACCGCTCAGCCTTTGCAGCAGAAAGCCGTCGCCGCCGAAAATTCCCGCGCCCAGCGATTGCTGGAACGCGACGGCGATCTGAATCTCCGGCGTCGCGCACAGAAAGCCGTGGCGATGAATCATGTACTCGCTCGCGGGCGAGACTTCCACCGGAACGATGTGTCCGGGCAACTTGGTGGCAAACGCCACTTCGCCGGGAGCGCCCATCGCCCTGTATTCGGTCATGAAAATCGACCCGCCGCCAGCCACTCGCTTGATGACGCCGAACAGCCCTCCGCCGCCGCCAAACTGCGTGTGCGTAGTCATCTGAATGGAACTCCCCATCCACGAAAGCTCTCCAGCCTCGGAGATGACCGACTCGTTGGGATCAAGAACGAACTCCAGGACAGGCATTGTGGTTCCGGTGATTCGGGATTGCATGGATCTCCTTTTCCAACAGCGATTGATTTCAATCTAATTTCGCTTCGTGATTAGTTTTCTCCGGCACCTAGCATGCCACCATTGCCGTTGGGAGCGGCAACCTGCTCCTGCTCCGCCAGCCCTCTGCCGAGGTATTGTTCCCAGTGCTCACATCTGATTGCGAAGGCCTGCAGTGGCAGGCTCCACTTTGCAGCGGCGCGCTTATCTATGTCGAACACCATCGAGGCAAGGATGTCAGTGTCCTTGCCGACAGATTTGTGATCTAGAGGAAGGTGTTGCCCGATGCGGTATGGCAACTCTGTTCTACTGAGGAATATCTCGTTGACAATTCCTCTGTTATGCACAAGCAAATTTCTCGACTCAACTATCCGCACCGCGCGTGCTAGATCGTGCTCACACCCAAACAGTTGGAATCCCATTTTCGTCTCTAGTTCTTCGGCGAGAGTCTTCATGCCTTGGTATGAGAGTCTTTCTACTTTCCGAGTGGCCAATGTACGCACGAGGTCGTTCATAGTGCTGTGCTGGAGTATTTCCTCCACTCGCACCGTCTCGGAAGATTTGAGGGTCTCTGGTCTCGCTAAGAACACTGACCCCAACAAGTCGGAGAGATAGCAGAGGAAGTTGTCCGCGCTTCGCGACAACTCGAACTCCAGTTCCAAACGCTGAAAACTCGCGAGCGCAGCCTGAGCACCGCGCTTTGCGGCTTTCTGTCCTTCCTCCGCTCCTCCATCGGGCAAAGGCTGCAACTGAGTAATCGCCTGCTCAACAAGTCGTCCAACCTCATCAGATCGCTTCGCGAGAGCTGCAACAAAGCCTATATAACCGAGGTTTTCTTTGTGGTGCGCGAAGAACCGGTGACCGGCTCCTGTGACTTCATCGGGTGGCTTGCAGAACACGCAAACGAATTGGCGTGCCATTTGTAAACTCCTTTTTATTGTTCGATTGGACTTCTCCCATTCTAGGCGAAGCAAAACCGTTTGTTATCCCTGCTTCGCCTTCATCTCCGCCAACAGCTGCTCAATCCGATCATCCTTCTCAATCGCATTCAGCCGCCCTTCAATGTCGTCATCGCCAATCTCCGACTTCGCCTGGCTGACGGCTTCATTCCGCTGCACCTTGTGCTTCATGCGATCAAACGCCGCAATCTTCGACTGGTCGCCGATGGCCGCCCGCGCGTCATGCGCCTTCCCGACCGCCCTCGCCCGCCGCTGCTGCGCCATCAACAGATCGGCCTTCCCCGTGGCCTCGGTCAGTTTCTGTTCCAGTTGCCGCAGTGCGGTCTTCAGATTTTCCACCTGCGCCTTCTGGTCCGCGACCTGTTGCAAAAAGCTGTCCGCCATCTCGCGATAACTTTCCACGCGATGCAGCGCCGCGCGCGCCAGATCATCTTCTTTCTTGGTGACCGCAAGCTCGGCCTTGCGCATCCATTCCGCCGTCTTGTCTTCGTTTTCCTTCTGCCGTTTTTCCAGTAGGTGCTGGTCAGCGATGGCAATCGCCACCTGCGTCTTCACCTGCAAAAGCTGGTTCTGCATGTCGAGAATGACTTGCTTGATCATCTTCTCCGGCTCTTCCGCCTTATCGATGAGATCATTGATGTTCGCCCGTACCAGAGTTGAAACCCGTTCAAGTAACGCCATGATGGACTCCTTTTTAAATCGGTTCTTGGCTCTTAGCTCCTAGCTCAAAACCACAACAAGTGATGGGTGACCCACCCTACGTGGTTTTCGTAGGGTGGGGAACCAGTGCTCTTTCCCCGTTCAAAGCTCCTACCTTAAAAACTCTCTGTCATTCCGAACCGCCGCAGGCGGCGAGGAACCTGCTTTTCGCTTGGACATCGCCATTCCGATCAGAATGCCGACCGCGATCCCAATCCCCAGCCACGCGCCGCCGGATCCAAGGACGACCACAATCGCCGCGCCGATCCCCGCTCCGAACGCAATGCCCAGTCCGACTTGCATGGATGTTTTTTTCATAATCACCCCAGCTTCAGTGCTGGGGCAGGTGAGGACACCTGCCCCAGCACAACCAGATTGATCACTCTGACTACTTCTTCCCCGCATCTGCCGGCGGCAACTTCTCCGGCGGCTTCGGAGTCTTGTCCCCAATCCCCCGCACCTTCGACAGCAGATCGCTCATGCTCATCCCCGAGAGCGTTTCGAACAGCGCCGGAACTTGCGCCGCCATCTTGGTCAGATCCCCGGTGATTTTGTTCATCCCGGACGTATCGCCTCCGGTCGAAACCACGGTGATCTTGTCCACGTTGGCCAGCGGAGCCGCCATCGCCCGCATGATTTCCGGCATGCTGGTCAGCAGCTTGTCGTAAATCGCGGCCTGGTTGTACTCCTGATAGGCCTCGGCTTTTACGTTCATGGCCCGCGCTTCAGCATCACCTTTCTTGAAGATGATTTCCGATTCCGCTTCGCCCTGCGCACGAATCGAAGAAGCATGCCCTTCAGCTTCCGCAATCAAGCGTTGCTTTTCAGCGGCCGCCAGCGTCTCAATCCGCTGACGCTCAATCTCCGCCGGCTTCAGCACCGTGGCAATCAGTTCATTCTGGCGGCGATTAATTTCCGCTTCCTGAACCTTGACCTGCTGCTCTTTCTCCACCTGCTGCACCTTCACCTGCTCAGCCGTCACTTGCTGCTGCATGATTGCAGTCTGAATGTCGTAGGCTTTGTCGGCCTGCGCCTGCTGCCGCTTGGTGACTTCCACATACTGCGCCCGCTTCACTTCCAAATCGCGTTGCGCCTCCGCCTGCTTCGCCAAAGAGAGCGTTTCAGCAAGCACCCGGTCCTGATCAGCCTGCGCCTTTGCCACGGCTGATTCCCGCGTCGCCAACGCGCGCCGGATCGCAGTATCACGGTCCGCTTCCGCCGCCGCCACATCGGCATCACGCTTGATGCGCGCGACGTCGGGCCGTCCCATGTTGATGATGTACTCGTTCTTGTCGCGAACCTCCTTGATGGTGAACGAGATGACTTCCAGCCCCATCTTGTTCATGTCGTCGGCGCAAGTCGAACGCATGCGGTCGCCCACCATCTCCGGCTGCTTGACGATTTCTTCCACCGTCAACTGTCCGATGATGCCGCGCAAGTGACCTTCCATCACCAGCTTGATCAGCCCTTCGCGCTCCTGATCGGACTTGGTGAGAAACTGCTCCGCCGCCGTCCAGATCGATTCCGTATCCGACTTCACTTTGATCTGCGCCACCGCCTCAACCGTGACCGCCACGCCCTGCTTGGTGTAAAGGTCCTGCTGCGGCGCTACATCAAACGACATCAGTTCGAGCGAGAGATCGTGGCAGTTCTCGATCATCGGGAATACGATCGTGCCCCTGCCCACGACTACCCGCTTATTGCGGAACCCGTAAACAATCAGCGCCTCATGTGGCCCAGCTTTTCTGTACAGCCTCGCCATGGCGCTCATGAGGAACATGAGCAGCAAAACGCCAAGTCCGATGACGACCCAAACTTCAATGGCCAGTCCGAAATACATATTGCCTCCTCTTTAATAATCTGCGACTTCGCGCAACGAGAAATATTTCAGTTCCCCAATTCGCTGTCTTCTCCCGACATCTCCGACCACGGCCGCACATAAGCAATCCCACGCTCATAGCGCGTGACCACCACTTCCGTCCCCTTCAGAATCGCCGACCCCTCTTCGGTGCGCGCTCCGCAGACCCGCCGCGTTCCCGCCTGCGAATAAATCAACTCTCCGGTGCCGCCTTCGCGGATGGGAATCGACAATCTCCCCAGCACCCCGACCATCTCAAAGTCCGCCGGATCCAGCGCTTCATCCTCAGAACTCAGCACCCGCGTCAGAAACAGATAAATAATTGCTGCCCCTCCCGTGCCGCTCAACAGTGAAATCCCCAGCGCCCCCCAGAACCAGATCGTCGAATGCCGGGTCAGCAGATATCCCGTCCCTCCAAACCACGCCAGGAAGGCGGTGAGCGTAATCAAATTAAACGGAGAGATTTGCGTTCCGTGCACGCTACCTTTCATCCCTGGGCCGGCATGCGCGCCAGTGTGAATGTGCGCGACGGGCGCATGAAAATGAAAGTGCGGCACATGCAAATGCAATCCGCCGCCCAAAAACATCACAAGACTCAGGAAGAACCCCACGACAAAACAGACCAGATAAAAATCCGCCCAGGTCATCGCCGTCCTCCTCTTTTGCCGTTCGTCGAATGTGGCTGCAACGCTTCCAGCAGGCGGTCTGCCAGCCCCGGTGTGTCCAAAATCGCGCCCAGCAGAATAAGACTCTTGCGCGTGTCTTTTTCCCGCGCCGCTTTGAGCAAAACCTCGCTCAACTCTGGATCGTTAGCAAACCGTTCTGACCCTTGCAGCAACCACACATCAAGTTTCCCTTCGACGGTCCGCAAATCCGAAGTCAGCTCGGTGTGATAACCCTCGGGATCATCCACCAGAAACCCGGGATGAACCTTGAAAAACTTTGCCAGCAGCGATCGCGAACTCTGGGTCATATGCCGCCGCGAGCCGCCCTCGATTTGCGAGATATAAGACTGGCTGATGCTCTTCCGCTGCTCCTTGCGCACCGCCGCGACCAACTCCTGCTGCGTCATCGGACGCCCCAGCCCGCGCAGTGACCCTTCCACTTCCCGCAAGTATCGGATTTTCTCCGCTAGTTTCATATCTCGTATCGCAATATGTATATTGCAATTTGTAATGTATTGTCAAGCGCTAAATGTGGCTTGTTTTCAATAAGCTGAAGGCTGGCATTTGGCTACTCGCGGCCGCGCCGCTTTCTTCGCAGCAGGTCGCCCAGCGGCGGGATTAGCTGTGAGTTAACTCTTTCACGATGTTGCTGACGAAGGCTTTGGCGTCGCCGAAAAGCATCAACGTCTGGTCCATGTAATAAAGAGGATTGTCGATTCCCGCGAAGCCGGGGTTCATGCTGCGCTTGATGACCATGACAGTGTGCGATTTTTCCACGTCGAGGACGGGCATGCCGTAGATGGGGCTGGACTGATCGGTTTTGGCGGCGGGATTGGTGACGTCGTTGGCGCCGATGATCAACGAGACGTCAGTTTGGGGGAAGTCGCCGTTGATGTCATCCATTTCCATGAGGCGGTCGTAGGGGACGTCGGCTTCGGCGAGGAGGACATTCATGTGGCCGGGCATACGTCCGGCGACGGGGTGGATGGCGAAGCGGACATCGACGCCGCGCTTGGTGAGAGCGTCATAGAGCTCGCGAACTTTGTGCTGGGCTTGGGCGACGGCCATGCCGTATCCGGGGACGATTACGACTTTGCTCGCCGCGGCGAGGATTCCGGCAGCTTCCTCGGGGCTGGCGCTTTTTACGGGACGGGCTTCTTGTGCGCCTGCGGCGGACGCTGCGACTTGGCCGAAGGCTCCGAACACAACATTAGTAAACGACCGGTTCATGGCTTTCGACATGATGACCGAGAGGATGAATCCGGAGGAACCGTCGAGGGCGCCGGCGATGATAAGCAATTTGTTATTGAGGACAAAGCCCATGGCGGCAGCGGAGAGGCCAGCGTAGGAATTCAAGAGCGAGATGACCGTCGGCATGTCGGCGCCGCCGATGGGGATGACCAGCATGATGCCGAACATGAGGGCGATTCCGACCATGATCGGAAACAGATGCGGCGTGCCGGGGTGGAGCACGAGATAGACAGCGATCACGATGGAGACTGCGAGCATGGTCAGATTGAAAAGATTCTGACCCTTGAACGTGATGGGGCGTTGGGGCAAAACTTCCTGCAATTTTCCGGCGGCCATCAAGCTGCCGGTTACGGTGAGTCCACCGAGAATCACTTCAAGGCACAGGACCGACATCTTGAACGGCGGGATGCTCGATCCGCCGAGGTAGTACTCAGAGGTACCGACCAGGGTGACGCAAAATGCGCCGAAAGCGTGGCTGAGCGCGGTCCGCTGAGGGACGGCCGTCATCTGGACGAGGCCGAGAGGGACGCCAATGGCGGTGCCTATGCCTAGGGCGATGAAGATCCAGGTGTAGTCGATGCTGATGTGCTCGAGTTTGCCTTCCACGCCGAGTTGAAGGATGGTGCCGCCAATGGCGAGCACCATGCCGATTTCACCGGCGAGGATGCCGCGGCGGGCGGTGGGCGGCGCATTCATCCACTTCAAGGCCAGGATGAACAGGGCGCTGGCGACGAGATAAATAATTCCGATGAATACCTGGCTGCCTAAGAACGTAGTCATGATTTTGTGGGACGGCTGGACTTGAACATTTTCACCATGCGGTCGGTGATGAGAAATCCGCCGACAATGTTGCTGGTGGCGGCAATCACCGCCAGAATTCCCAGGATGAAGGACAGCTTGCTCTCGTGACGCCCGACCAGGACGATGGCGCCGACGACGGCGATGGCATCGAGGGCGTTGGTGATGGACATCAGCGGCGTGTGAAGAAGCGGCGAGATGCGTTTGATGACTTCAAAGCCAATGAAGCCAGCCAGCATGAAGACGAAGAGACCGTCGATGAGAGCGTTGCCCATGTGTGCTCCTTAAACGCAGTGGTCAGTGGTCAGTGGCGAGCGGCCAGCAAAACCTCGACACGCCGAACCACAAACTCGCTTTAACTGACCACTGGTCACTGCCCACTGGCCACTGGTCCCAATACTCTTGCATTTACTACTTCCCCGCCTTGGGTCAATAAAGTTTCGCGGATGATTTCGTCGTCTTCTGCCGGACGGACTTTTCCATCCTTTACCAAATTCGCGAGAAACGATGTCAGGGTGCGGGCGTACACCTGGCTCGCGTGATATGGCGCGCTGCCAGCCAAGTTAATGGGGCCGATTATCGTGACGCCATTCGCCACGTAGGATTCGCCGGGGTGAGTCAGTTCGCAGTTTCCACCGCGCTCGGCGGCCAAGTCGAGAATCACCGAACCGGGGGCCATGCCTTTTACCATTTCTGCCGTGACGAGGACTGGAGCTTTTTTGCCCGGGACTACCGCAGTGGTGATCACTGCGTCGTTTTCGGCGATTACTTTCCCTAGCAGCTCGCGCTGTTTGGCGTAGAAGGCTTCGTCTTGGGCTTTGGCGTAGCCGCGCGCGTCTTGCGCGTCGCCGGTTTCAAGGGGAAGTTCCACGAATCTTCCGCCTAAGCTTTGCACCTGCTCTTTCACGGCGGGCCGAACGTCGTAAGCAGAGACTACTGCGCCCAGACGTTTCGCAGTGGCGATGGCCTGCAGTCCGGCGACGCCTGCCCCGATGATCAGAACGCGCGACGGAGTAATCGTGCCGGCGGCGGTGGTCATCATGGGAAAAATTCGCGGAAGGTTGTCGGCGACCACGATCACGGCTTTGTATCCGGCGATGGAGGCCATGGCAGAGAGCGCGTCCATGCTCTGGGCGCGAGTGGTGCGCGGCATCAATTCGACAGCGAACGCGGTGACGCCGGTTTTCGCGATCTGCTGGACGGTTTCTGCGGAAGCAAGTGGGCGCAGGAATCCGACGAGAAGCTGGCCGCGGCGCATCAGCGGAAGATCAGCCGCGCCGGTTTTGTCGTTAGCACCGTGGCACAGGACCTGAACAACAATGTCGGATTGAGAAAAGACAGCGGCGCGGTCGGAGAGAATCTTCGCGCCTTTTTCCTGATATGCAGCGTCGGGATATCCAGCGGCCGCGCCCGCACCGGATTCGATCGCTACTTCTAGACCGGCTTTGGCGAGCATCTGGACGACTACGGGCGTCAGCGCGACGCGCCGCTCTCCGGGATAGATTTCTTTGGGGACTCCGACGATCACCAGCGGACGGTCCTTTCGAGAAAAAGTATTGTACTCGGAGTGGGGCGGGAGCGGGAAGTTATTGGCCGCACAAGTCTGTGTGCTGCCCACGCCGGAGCCAGCCAGCGTGGTCGCGGGGATCCTCGCGACACAGGCACCACCCTGCTAGGCGGTCGCTTGGGCTGGGGTTAGTTGCGGCGCCGGCTTCTTTTTTCCGCGCAGTAGTCTTCTCCCCGGTACTTCGATCAGCTTGTACACCAGGATCGAAACTGCGATCGGAATTGTCACGCCGAGAACCATCTTTCCGATGGATGGGTGCAAGGGCTCGCCCCTAGGTTGAAAAACCCAGGCGAGCAAATTGGAGTGCAGAAGATAGAACGAGTAACTTGCCTCGCCGAGCAGGACCAACGGTGAAATTTCCAGAATCCTCGTCCAGTTCGGCCGTAGAGCCATTCCATAAATGATGGCCACGAACGCGGGAGTCAGCGCGGCGTCGTGCAGAATGGGATAGGGAATTTGCGGCGCGAGCAGCACTATGCCGCCGAAATAAGCCAGTCCACCCAAAACCAGCGGGGTCGCCCATTTGCGATCCACGAGGCCGCGAAGAAAAAGGAAGCCACAACTGGCGCCCAGCAGAAACTCCGGAAAACGTACCAGCGGATTGAACTTCAGTACGTTGAGCCAATTTAAGGT
>Ga0210407_10000837_pt1 | contig 31835 bp, 20 predicted proteins | sample IncBWC27MmetaG_FD_150860 | JGI IMG/M metagenome (GOLD analysis project Ga0210407, IMG submission 150860) | Forest soil microbial communities from Barre Woods Harvard Forest LTER site, Petersham, Massachusetts, United States - Inc-BW-C-27-M | ecosystem: Environmental > Terrestrial > Soil >...
CTCTATCTGTTCTAACCACTAACCACTCACCACTAGCCACTGCCTTTTCTAATCGTTACACCGCGCGAGTAGAAGGCCCCCTAACCCATTCAAAACAAACGTCGCTGGTACTTTCTAATCGTTACAAATTCGTACCTCCCGGGGGAGTGACATCCTGGTTACCCCATCGTCCGGCACTCTGCACTTCTACCCGGTACACCGTGCGAATAGAAATCGCTGTAACCCACTCAAAACAAACGGCGGTCGTATTTTCTACTCGATACAAAAAGCCACCCCCCGGGGGAGTGCCTAAATGCTAACAATTAGCGAACCCCAGGCGAAACCGCCTTCGAACTGCGGTAAGTGCATTCGGCTGAAGGGCACCCGTGGAGCGAGTGGAATGAGGGCCGAGGCCGCTAACTTATTGAGGGGAGTGGTCGGGGCGTGGAGATTTGAACTCCAGACCTCCTGCGCCCAAGGCAGGCGCGCTACCAGGCTGCGCTACGCCCCGGCAAACCCAGTCGTAGGTGTGGCGATGTTTCGACAAGCACCTGACTCTATGCGGGTCATCCATCCGGCTGCGGAGGAAAAGCAATTGGCGATGGAAAAGTTTGAGAAGTTCCGCGCCGAGGGGATCATCAACGCGGCAGGGGCTCTAAGAAGTCACGGGGTACCTACAAAAGTCACTACCGTGGAGCAAGTGCAATGAAGGGCGGGATTGCTAAGTCATTGAAAAATATGGCGCGCCCGAGAGGAGTCGAACCTCCGACCTTCTGGTTCGTAGCCAGACGCTCTATCCAACTGAGCTACGGGCGCGCCGCGACTACACTTGCTCTGAGAATAGATTACGACACGCCGTGCCGGACTGCAACCGGGTCCGTTGCATCCAGACTCACGCCAGCGGCGCGCCGGGTAGAGACGATGGACGCATTCCCGGGGCACGCTGGGGCGTCGTGGGTTGGTGCCGCTGGCCGAGGAACCACAGGCGGAGACGATCCATGTAGAGGTAAACGACCGGCGTGGTGAACAGCGTGAGCATCTGGCTGACGATCAGGCCGCCGGCGATGCTGATGCCCAATGGCCGCCGCAACTCGGAGCCGGTGCCGGTGCCGAGTGCAAGCGGCATAGCGCCCAGCAACGCAGCCATGGTCGTCATCATGATGGGCCGGAAACGCAGCAGGCACGCCTGATAAATCGATTCCTCCGGGCTCTTGCCTCCTTTGCGTTCCGCGTCCAGCGCGAAGTCAATCATCATGATCGCGTTTTTCTTTACGATGCCGATCAGCAGGATGATGCCAATGAGCGCAATCACGCTGAGGTCCATATGAAACAGCAGCAGCGCCAGGATCGCGCCCACTCCCGCCGACGGCAGCGTGGACAGAATCGTAATGGGATGGATGTAACTTTCATACAGCATTCCCAGCACGATGTACACCGCACCCAGCGCGGCAACAATCAAAATCCACTCGTTCTTGAGCGAATCCTGGAAAGCCTGCGCGGTTCCTTGAAAGCTGGCATGGATCGTCCCGGGCATGCCGATTTCCTGCTGAGCTTTGTTGATCGCCGTTACGGCGTCGCCCAGCGAAATCCCCAACCCCAGGTTAAATGAGAGCGTCACGGAGGGAAACTGCCCCTGGTGATTCACCGCCAGCAGAGTCGTGCGCGGCTCGTAGTGCGTAAAGGCGCTCAACGGCACCTGCGCGCCGGTGGACGATTTCACATAAATATTCTTCAGCGCATCGGGGTTCCGCTGGAATCGCGGGTCCACCTGCATGGCCACGTGATACTGGTTAAGTTGGGTGTAAATCGTAGTCGCCTGGCGCTGCCCGAACGCGTCATACAGGGCATTGTCGATGACTTGCGGAGTGATGCCCAGTCGCGAGGCCGTGTCGCGGTCAATGGCAAGATTGGCTTCCAGTCCCTTGTCCTGCTGATCGGTGGCCACGTCGCGGAGCTGCGGCAGGGTCTTGAATTTCTGCAGCATCTTGGGCGCCCATTCGTTCAAGTCCTGCAAATTTTCGCTGCCGAGAGTGAATTGGTACTGCGAATTGCTGGAGCGGCCGCCGACGCGAATGTCCTGTTGCGCCTGCAAGTACAACGTGGCGCCGGGGACGTCCGTCAATTTGCGGCGCAGCCGCGAAATCACCATGTCCGCGGTGGTGCCGCGCCGCGCCGAAAGCGGCTTCAGCGTGACGAACATCCGCCCGGTATTCACAGTGCCGCCATTGCCCCCAACAAACGCCACCACCGTGTCAATCGCGGGATCAGTCATCACGATGTCGGTGAATTGTTTCTGCTTGTCCGCCATGGCGGCAAAGGAAATATCCTGCGCCGCCTGGATCGACCCGCCGATTACGCCGGTGTCCTGCTGTGGAAAGAACCCCTTGGGAATCACCATGAAAAGATAAATGTTCAGGCACACCGTGGCGATGGTGATGGCCAGCGTCAACGGCTGGTGGCGCAGCACCCACTGCACGCCGTGGTCGTATCCTTTGAGCAGCGCCTCGAAAGCCCGCTCGCTGGCCAGGTAGAAACGGTTGTGTTCACTCTTCTTGTGCGGCTTCAGGAATTTGGCGCACATCATCGGAGTCGTCGTAAGCGAAACGAACAGCGATATCACGATCGTCACGCTCAATGTCACGGCAAATTCGCGGAACAGCCTTCCCACGATTCCGCCCATCAAGAGAATCGGAATGAATACGGCGATCAGCGAAACGCTCATCGACAGCACCGTAAACCCGATCTCCGCCGACCCTTTCAGCGTGGCCACAACAGGCGAAAGCCCCGCTTCCAGATATCGCGCGATGTTTTCGATCACCACGATGGCATCGTCCACCACGAACCCAGTTGAAATCGTAATGGCCATCAGCGACAGGTTGTCCACCGAATAGCCCAGCAAGTACATCACGCCAAAGGTGCCAACCAACGAGACCGGCACGGCCACCGCCGGAATCACCGTGGCCCACACGTTGCGCAGAAACGCAAAAATCACCAGGATGACCAGCGCCACGGTGATCATCAGTGTGAGTTGAATGTCCGCCACCGAAGCGCGGATCGTGGTGGTGCGGTCGGATGCGACACTCAACCGCGCCGCCGCAGGGATGGAAGCCTGCAATAACGGCATCGCCTCGCGCACGCGGTCCACCGTGCCCACAATATTCGCGCCCGGCTGCCGCCACACGATGATGACCACCGCGGGCTTGCCATTCGCCAGCCCTGCGGTGTGAATATCTTCAACGGCGTCGTACACAATGGCCACGTCGCCCAGCCGCACTGCTGCGCCCTTGCGATACGCAATGATCAGCGGCCGGTACTGATCTGCTTTGAAAAGTTGATCGTTGGCGGTGATGGTCCAGCGCACCAGACCATCGGTCACGTACCCCTTCGGCGTATTCGCATTCACCTGCCCCAGCGCGGTGCGCACATCATCCAACCCGATCCCGTAGTTCCCGAGCGTCGTAGGATTCACATCCACGCGCACACCCGGCCGCGAGCTGCCGCCAACCACCACCTGCCCCACGCCGGAAATCTGCGACAGCTTCTGCGCGATGATCGAATCCGACACGTCGTAGAGCCGGCTGAGCGGCAGGATGTCCGAGCTGACGGCCAATATCATGATCGGCGAATCCGACGGATTCGTCTTGCGATAGAGCGGCGCGCTGGGAAGGTTGGCGGGCAGTTGGCCCGCCGCGGCGTTGATGGCCGCCTGCACGTCGCGCGCCGCGGCATCGATATTCCGGCTCATGTCAAATTGCAAAACGATGCTTGTCGAGCCCAGCAGGCTCGTGGAGGTCATCTGCGTGACGCCGGCGATGCGCCCGAACTGGCGCTCAAGGGGCGTAGCTACAGCGGAAGCGATCGTCTCCGGGCTTGCGCCGGGCAAGCCGGCCTGCACTTGAATCGTGGGAAATTCAACCTGCGGAAGGGGTGCCACGGGAAGAAAGTGGTAGGCGATCATCCCGGCCATGATGAACGCCGCCGTCAGCAGCGAAGTGCCGATCGGACGACTGATGAATGGCCGCGAGATGTTCATAGTCGCTCGGCGATTGCCGCAACTTTGCGGACTTCCGAGTTTGTGCGGCGAAAGCCGAAATCGTCAGGGCACGGCTTTAGCCGCTGGGGTGCGAAGAAAATTTTCGGCACACACTCTCCTCAGTCCCCTGTCGTTTGCGGCTCAATCTGATTGCCGATGCGGTAGCGCGAAAATCGCTGCGCCAGCCGGTCAAACCACAGGTACACCACCGGCGTGGTGAACAGCGTGAGCAGTTGGCTGACCAGCAGCCCGCCGACGATGCTGATGCCCAAAGGTCTGCGCAATTCCGCGCCGGTGCCGCTTCCCAAGGCGAGCGGCAGCCCGCCCAGCAGCGCGGCCATCGTCGTCATCATGATGGGCCGGAAGCGCAGCAGGCAGGCCTGATAGATGGCCTCCTCTGGCGTGCGTCCTTCGTTGCGTTCGGCTTCGAGAGCAAAGTCAATCATCATGATGGCGTTCTTCTTCACGATGCCAATCAGCAAAATAATTCCGATCAACGCAATCACGCTCAGGTCCGTGCCGCAAATCAGTAGCGCCACAATGGCGCCCACTCCGGCGGACGGCAGCGTGGACAGAATCGTCACCGGATGGATGTAGCTCTCGTACAAAATTCCAAGCACGATGTAGACCGTCACCAGCGCGGCAAGAATCAGCATCGGCTCGTTGGCCAGAGCCGCCTGAAAGGCCTGCGCCGTTCCTTGGAAACTCGCGTGAATGCTGACGGGTAGGCCGATATCAATTTCCGCCTGCTTGATGGCATTCACCGCGTCACCCAGGGAAGCTCCCGGCCCCAAATTGAACGACAGCGTCACCACCGGAAACTGGCCCTGGTGATTCACTGCCAGAGTGGTTGTCTTCTGCTCGAAATGCGTGAATGTGCCCAGCGGCACCTGCGTCCCGTTCGACGACTTCACATAAATATTCTTCAGCGCATCGGGATTCTGCGAAAACTGCGGATCCACCTGCAGCACCACGTGATATTGGTTCAACTGCGTGAACATGGTGGACACCAGCCGCTGGCCGAAGGCGTCGTACAGCGTGTCGTCGATCGCCTGCGGCAGAATGCCCAGCCTCGAAGCCGTGTCGCGATCGATCACCAGGCTGGCTTCCAGGCCCTGGTCCTGCTGGTCGGTGGCCACGTCGCGCAATTGCGGCAATGCTTTCAGTTTGTCCACCAGCTTGGGCGCCCACTGCGCCAGCTCTTTTCCGTCCGCGTCCTCGATGGAATATTGATATTGCGTGCGGCTCACACGGTCTTCCACGGTCAGGTCCTGCACCGGTTGCATGAACAGCGTGATGCCCTCCACCTGCGCCAATTGCGGCTGCAAGCGGCGAATCACATCCGACGCGCTGATTTTTCTATCGTCCAGCGGCTTCAGGTTGATGGAAATGCGTCCGCTATTGGGCGTCATATTCGTGCCGTCCACACCGATAAACGACGACAAGCTTTCCACCGCCGGATCTTTCACAATAATTTTCGTCAGTGCCTGCTGCCGCTCGCTCATGGCGGAAAACGAAATCGTTTGCGGCGCCTCGGAAACCCCCAAAATCACGCCGGTATCCTGCACCGGGAAAAATCCTTTGGGCACGAAGTAGAAAAGCGCGATAGTCAGCATCAGCGTTGCCAGGGTCACCAGCAGGGTGGCAGTCTGGTGTCGTAGCACAAATTGCAACCCTCGCCCATACGATGCGATGAGGCGATCGAAAAAGCGTTCTGAGGCGCGGTACAGCTTGCTCTGCTGCGTGGGGTCTTCGTGCCGCAACAGGCGCGCGCACATCATCGGCGTCAGCGTCAGCGAAACAAACGCCGACACCAAAATGGTGACGCCCAGCGTGACCGCAAATTCGCGGAATAGCCTGCCGACGATATCCCCCATGAACAGCAGCGGGATCAGCACGGCGATCAGCGAAACAGTCAGTGAAACGATGGTGAACCCGATCTGCTCGGCACCCAGCAGCGCCGCTTCCAGCGGTGGATGACCCTGCTCGATGTACCGCGCGATGTTTTCAATCATCACGATGGCGTCATCCACCACAAAGCCGGTGGAAATCGTCAGCGCCATCAGCGACAGGTTGTCCAGGCTGTAGCCCAGCAGGTACATCACGCCAAAAGTCCCGATCAGCGAAAGCGGCACAGCCACGCTGGGAATGATGGTGGCCGCCACGCTGCGCAAAAACAAAAACATCACCATCACCACCAGCCCTACGGTCAGCATCAATTCAAATTGAATGTCCGCCACCGACGCGCGAATGGTGGTGGTTCGGTCTGTCAGCGTGGTCACATGTACGGACGAAGGCAGCGAAGCCTGCAACCGCGGCAGCAGCGCTTTCACTCGGTCCACCACGCCGATGATGTTGGTTCCCGGCTGGCGCTGAATGTTCACAATCACCGCCGGCGTCTCATTCATCCACGCCGCTTGCAGCGTATTTTCGGCGCCGTCCACCACGTCCGCCACGTCCGACAGCCGAATCGGTCCGCCGTTGCGATAAGCCACGATCACGTCGCGATACGCATCGCTGGTCAGCAGTTGGTCATTCGCGCCGATGGTGAACGACTGCCGCAGCCCATCCAGGTTCCCCTTGGCCTGATCCACATTCGCCTGCCCCAGCGCCGTGCGCAGATCTTCCAGGCTCAGTCCGAAGGCTGCCAGCGTGGTTGGATTCGCGCGCACGCGCACGGCGGGTTTCTGCCCCCCGCTGATGGTCACCAGGCCGACTCCCGGGAGCTGCGAAATTTTTTGCGCCAGATTTGTGTCCGCCAGGTCTTCCACTCTTTGCAGCGGCAGCGTCTCGGAGTAAAGCGCCAGGGTCAGCACCGGCGCGTCGGCAGGATTCACCTTGCTGTAAATCGGAGGATTGGGCAGATCGCGCGGCAAATACGTGGAGGCCCCGTTGATGGCCGCCTGCACTTCCTGTTCGGCGATATCAATATTCAAATTCAAATCGAATTGCAGCGTAATCAGCGAACACCCGAAGGAACTCGTGGAGGTCATCTGGTTCAGCCCGGGCACCTGCCCGAACTGGCGCTCCAGCGGTGTCGTCACCGCCGACGCCATCACATCCGGTCCCGCGCCGGGATAAAACGTCAGCACCTGAATCGTCGGGTAGTCCACCTGCGGTAATGCGGACACCGGCAACTGCGTATAGGCCACCAGCCCGGCAAGCACAATGCCCACCATCAGCAGCGAAGTGGCCACCGGACGCAGGATGAACGGCTTTGAAGGACTCACTGATTCTGACCCTGTGAGGAGGACGATGAGGATGAAGGGGTCGTGACCTGACGCGGCACAACCGTCGAATCTTTTTGCAGCTTGTCCTGCCCATCAATTACAACCTGTTCTCCGGGCGTCAGCCCTGAGCGGATCACCGCCAGGCTCCCCTCCATGAAATCCACCTGCATGGCACGGACTTCCACCTTGTTTCCCGGTTTCACCACGTACACAAACGTCCCTTGCGCTCCGCGTTGCACCGCCACGGTCGGAATTGATGTGGCGTCTTTCCGCACGCTCAGGAACAGCCGGATGTTGACGAACTGGTTCGGCCACAGCGCCAGATCAGAGTTCGGGAAAATCGCTTTCAGCTTTACCGTGCCGGTGGTTTGATCAATCTGGTTGTCGATGGTCAGCAGCTTTCCGTCGGCAATCTTGGCCTTGTTGTCGCGGCCGAACGCCTCCACGCTCAGCTGCTTCTGCTTCGCTATTTCCGCGGCCACTTCGGGAAGATTGTCTTCCGGCAGCGTGAAAATCACCGCCATCGGCTGTACCTGGTTGATCACCAGCATGCCGTTCGCATCCGTGGCGTGCACCATGTTGCCCGCATCCACCAACCGCAATCCCACCCGGCCGCTGATCGGCGCCGTAATCCTGCTGTACACCAGTTGCAGCTTGGCGCTGTTAATCTGCGCTGTATCCGACTGAATCGCGCCGTCAAATTGTCCCACCGTCGCCTGCTGCGTATCCATCTGCTGTTTGGGGATCACCCCTTCCTGCCACAACTGCCGAAAGCGGGCCAGGTTTACATTGGCATCGGCCCGCGCCGCCACGTCCTTGGCCAACTGTCCTTCCGCTTGGGCCAGCGCGACCTCAAATGGGCGCGAGTCAATCTCTGCCAGCAGATCGCCTGCGTGCACAAACTGCCCCTCCGTAAAATTCACTCTCATCAACTGCCCGTCCACCCGGCTGCGCACCGTTACGGTATTGAACGCCGTCACCGAACCAAGGCCACTCAGGAAGTACGGCACATCTCTCTTTTGCACCGCCTGCACCCCCACGGAAATCGGTCCGGCGTCTCCCCGCGTCTGTGGCGCGTTGGCGGCTGCCTGCGACCGCGCTCGCGCCCGGTTAAACGTGATAATCCCGACGATCAGCAGTGCCCCAATGGTTATCCAAAGCCAGGGACGCCGCTTCGGAGGAGTGGTGCGGAGATTCTGGTTTCGCTCAGAGGAACTTTCCGGCTCCCCCGGCTTTGCAATTTCCGGTGCGGCCATTGACACCCTCGAATTCGTCGTCATCGTGCGTCAAGCTATAGACGTGTGACGCACTTGCCCGGATACATTGAACTTAGTTTCGGATGGGCGCGCTGCGGACATTCTATACCAGCCTTGCCAGAGGTCCACACCCCCTCCCCCACCCAGTTCTGGGCACACCCGGAGGCACCCACCTCCAGGAGGACTTGTGCCTTTCTGGAAATTTTCTGCTCCGTGCCTGAAACCTTTGCTGAATCCGCGCATCTGAGCAGGTTGACGGGGCACTTTTGGCCCGCTAGGATCCGCCTGTGAATTCTTGCATCTGCGCCGTATGTTGCACGCCGTGTTGTTGTAACCACGGCTGGCGTGGGTGCGCGGTCCGAATGAAGTAGCAACAGCCCAAATCGGATTCAAAGCTACCCGCTAACCAGCATAACTGCTGGTGGCGGGTTTTTTGTTTTCAGGGGACTTTTCATGGCCAGCATTCCGGACATTCGCACGCCGAGGGACACTAGAGCCCAGAAAGTCGAGCGTCTCAAGCGCTCCAAGAACCCCTGGGAGTGCTTCGACGAAATCAAGGAATTCGCGCGCCAGGGCCGCGCTTCCGTCCTCCCCGAATGGGCCAATCTCTATTTCAAATGGTGGGGCATCTACACCCAAGGCGCGGGCGCCGGCGTGATTGGCGGCCAGGGCGGCGAAGGCAAATCCACCGAATTTTTCATGATGCGCATTGCCCTGCCAAATGGGCTTTTGCGCGCGAACCAACTTCGCCAGATTGCCGCGCTCTCCCAGCGTTACGGTCACGGCCTCGCGGACATCACCGTCAGACAAAATATCCAGCTCCACTGGCTCACCATCGAATCCATCCCCGAGGTAATGGAATCGCTCGCAGCCGTCGGCCTCGCCCCAAAGGGTGCGTGCGGAGACGTCGCCCGCAACATCACCGGCTGCCCCCTAGCGGGGATCGACGCCCATGAAATTTGCGACGCATCGCCGCTGGTCATCGAAGCCGCGCGCCTACTCCGCGGCGACGAGTTTTACAACCTGCCGCGCAAATTCAAAGTCTCCATCACCGGCTGCCCGGTGTGGTGCTCCTACCCGGAAATTAATGATGTCGGCCTCACCGCCATCGAGCGCGTGGTCGCAGGCCGCAAAGAAGTCGGCTTCTCTCTCCGCGTCGGCGGCGGCCTCTCTGCCGACCCGCACCTCGCCGTCCGCCTGAATGCCTTCATCCGCTGGGATCAAGTCCTCCCAGTGGTCCGCGGCATCGCCGGAATGTTCCGCGACCAAGACGTCCTGCGCGAAAATCGCGAGCGCGCCCGCCTGAAACATCTCTTCACCCAGCAGCACTGGTCCGCCGAACTTTTTCTGCTGCAGCTCACCGACCGCCTCGGCTTCGCGCTCGACCCCGCACCTGACGAATTTCCTCCTGCCGATGAATACCGCGATCACGTCGGCATTCACCAGCAGAAACAATCAGACCGCTGTTATGTCGGCGCCGCTGTCCTGCGCGGGCGCATCACCTCGGACCAGATGCGCGCGGCCGCAGACCTCGCCGACCGCTTCGCCACCGGCGAGCTGCGCACCACGAACATGCAGAACCTGCTGATCGTCAGCGTGCCGCGCACCAACGTGGATTCGCTCGTGCACGATCTCGATGCCGCCGGCCTCCGCGTCGCGGCCTCCCCGTTCTGGCGCGGCGCCGTCGCCTGCACCGGCTCGGAATTCTGCAAACTGGCCATCACCGAAACAAAAGCTTTCGCGCGCTGGCTGGTCGAAGATCTCGAAGATCGCCTTCCCGGCTTCGATCAGCCGCTCAAGCTGCACGTGGCCGGATGCCCGAATGCGTGCGGCCAGCATTGGATTGCCGACATCGGCCTCGAAGGAAAGAAGGTCAAGCAGGACGGCGAACTGGTCGACGCCTATTACTTTTGCCTCGGCGGCGCCGTCGGCGCGCATCAACACATCGCCCGCCCAGTCGGCTACCGCTGCACCGCCGAGGAAGTCCCGGCCGCAATGGAACGCCTGTTGAGCAGTTACCTCGCAAATCGCAACGACAGTGAAAATCTCCGCGCTTATTTTGCCCGCACTTCAGACGATGCTCTGCGCGCTCAACTCGCCGGCTTCGCCATGGAAGCCGTGGCACGCGACCCTAGCCCCGGTCCCGTCCCGCACGGAGTAGGAGATTAAAATGCCTCTAAGCCTCTTGCCCATCTTCGTAAAGCTCGCCGCGCGCCGATGCCTGGTCGTAGGTGCCGGCGCCGTCGCGGCGGCAAAAATTGACGCGCTGCTCGAATCCGGCGCCTGGGTCACGGCCGTCGCCCCCCGCGCGGGTGACCACGTGCAATCGCTCTCCCGCAGCGGAGCCGTCGTCTGGCGCGCGCGCAAATTCTCGCCCGATGATCTTGACGGCGTCTCTCTCGCGATTGCCGCCACTTCCGACGCCGCAGTTAACCACGACGTGTTTCTCGAAAGCCGCCGCCGCGGAATTCTCTGCAACTCCGTGGACGATCTTCCCAACTGCGATTTCTTTTTCTCCGCAGTCGTCCGCCGCGGCGATCTTCAAATCGCGGTTTCGACAGCAGGCGAAAGCCCCGCCGTCGCGCAACGCTTCAAGGAAGAAATCGACGAGCTGCTCGACGAATGCATCGGCGACTGGCTGAGCCTGGTGGGCGAGCTGCGCAGGAAAATCATCGCCGCGCAGCCCCCATCCAAAGAGCGCAACCGCCTGTTGCGCCTGCTGGCCTACAGCGAAATCTGTGAATCGGATTCCTGCGCCGCGCATGGGCTCTCCACTCCATCGTCTCCACATCATCTGCACCTCCCCGATGCGCCGCAAGGAGCCGGAGACTGAATCGATGAGTGCCGCCACAACAACCAGAGTCCACCTCGTCGGCGCCGGCCCGGGCGATCCTGAATTGCTCACTCTCAAATCCCACGCGCTCATCCGCTCCGCCGATTTGATCCTGCACGATGATCTCGTCTCCGCGCCGGTCCTCGCCCTCGCCGCACCGCAAGCCCTGCTCGTCAACATTGGCAAACGCTGCGGCGTGAAGAAAATCTCTCAGCCGGAAATCAATCGCTTCATGATTTCTTCCGCACGCCGAGGACTAAAAGTCGTCCGCCTCAAAAGCGGCGATCCCGGAGTCTTCGGCCGCCTCGCCGAAGAACTCGACGCACTCGAAGCCGCCGGTGTCCCTTATGAAGTTGTTCCCGGAATCACCGCCGGTGCCGCCGCAGCCGCGTCACTCGGGGTTTCACTCACCGACCGGCGCTCCAGCTCGCGCATCGTCTTCGTCAGCGGCCACCACGCCTCCGAAAACGAGCGGCGCGAAAAACCGGACTGGAAATCGTTGGCAGCCGAAGACGCCGCTCTCGTCGTTTACATGCCCGGCCGCGACGTCACCGCCATCGCCCGCGACATCCTCAATGCCGGCCTCTCGTTTGACACTCCCGCTGTCATCGTCTCGCATGCTACCACTCCCGACCAGCGCGTCTGGCGCACCACACTCGGTGAACTGCCCAACTCGCCGCTCATGGACGCGCCTTCCATTTTGCTAATTGGCCGCTCGCTCGAGCGCGCCGCTCGCCACCGCAACGCACAAATTCTGGCACTCGTTGACACCGTCAATCGAACTGACTTGCAAAGGAGCGTCTCTCCATGACTCAAAAAAATAATTCGCGTGAGAAGGAAATCAGTTCCGGCGGGTTTCAGCTTTCGCTCGACGCCTGGGCTGTAGCCCTCGCTCTCGCGCTTTCAGCGCTCATCTGGATTGGCTGGATCAAACACGTTCCCTGGTAACCCAGGCGCAGCTGAATTTATTTCAGGAGGACATCGCATGGCAGACTCGATCGCACTCCCGCAATCTCAGCCGCTCAGCATCTTCCGGCGCGCCGCGCAAATTCTTCCCGGCCTTGTGCTGCTCGCCTCCGTTGGCTACGCCGGAAAATTTCTCGAACGCACCGTGGCCACCTACGGCAAAGCGCATCACCTCACCCTCCCCAATATCGAATACGTGCTGTGGGCCATCTTGCTGGGACTGTTGATCTCGAACACCGCCGGCCTGCCCGCGGCATTCAAGCCCGGCGTTGCCACGTACGAATTCTGGCTCAAGGCCGGCATCGTTCTCCTTGGCTCGCGCTTCCTGCTCGGCGACGTGCTCAAACTCGGGTGCATCAGCCTGCTCCTTGTGGCCATAGAAATCACACTCTCACTCCTGTTCATGACCGCCCTCGGCCGCGCCTTCGGCCTCAAGCCCAAGCTGACCACGCTCCTCGCCGTCGGTTCCTCCATCTGTGGCGTCTCCGCCATCATCGCCACCAAGGGCGCCATTGATGCCGACGACGAAGACTCCTCCTTCGCCATCGCCGCCATTCTCGCGCTCGGCGCCATCGCTCTATTCATTTTCCCCGTCGTCGGCCACTGGCTGGGCATGAGCGACCAGGCCTACGGCCTCTGGGCCGGCCTGGGCATTGATAACACTGCGGAAGTGACCGCCGCCGGCGCGCTCTATTCCGACGCCGCCGCCAAAGTCGCGGTGCTGGCAAAAACCGCACGCAACGCCATGATCGGCTTCGTAGTTCTCGGTTATGCGCTGTACTGGGCCCGCAAGGAAGGAACCGAGGGCGTCGGCAACAAAGCCGCGTTCCTGTGGAAAAAATTCCCGAAATTCGTTCTCGGCTTCCTGATCATCTCTGCCGTCGCCACCGCCCACGTCTTCAGCAAAGACCAGCTCACAAGCCTCGCCAATCTTTCGCGCTGGGCTTTTCTGCTGACGTTCGCCGGCGTGGGCCTGCGGACCAACTTCGTCGAGATGCGCAAGCAAGGCCTGCGCCCATTCGTAGTCGGCGCGCTCGGCGAAGTCGTCATCGCGGTTCTAACCCTCGGTCTCGTTTTCGGCGCCGATCATTTCTTGCGCTAGCAACATGCAACGCTTCGCGCTGCGCCTTGGTGGCACAGACTTCAGTCTGTGTTTTTCCGCTCGCATACTCCGCTCCCCGCCTGTAATCCGATCGTACTCCGCACTACCCACCCCGCTCGCCTCGCTGCCGCGCGACGCCATTGACTCCCTCCCATTTTTGTACTCTTATGCGAAGCAGTACGAGGGAGACAATTCATGACCATGAAACGCCGCGCGTTTCTGCAATCGTCTGCCGCATTCCTGGGAGCCGGTGTACTTTATGCCGGTCATTCCCACGACGGGCACGGCCACCCCGGCCAGGCCCACCCGCATCACGCCCATGCGGCGTCGCTCATGACTGCCTGCGCCAACAATTTTCTCAATGCGCTCGATCCCAACCAGCGCGCCAAAGCGACGTTTCCTTTCGAAACGGACGAGCGCATGAACTGGCATTTCATCCCCAACAATACCCGCGTGGCCATCGACACCCTCACTGAACGCAAAGGCCTCCCATTGCTCGAAATGACGCCCTATCAGAAGCACCTCGCCAGCGCCTTGCTCGCCGCCGGTCTCAGCCAATCGGGCTACATCAAAGCGGTGACCATCATGAGTCTCGAAGATGTCCTCAAGCTCATTGAGAAAGACAGCGGCGATCGTCGCAACCCGGAGAAATATTGCTTCTCCATATTCGGCGCTCCCTCCGACACCGCTGCCTGGGGCTACCGCGTCGAAGGCCACCATTTCAGCCAGAATTACACCATCGTGAACGGCGCTGTAGTCGACGCCCCGAGTTTTTTCGGCGCCAATCCCGCCGAAGTCCGCGAGGGGCCGCAAAAGGGCCTGCGCGCCCTGGCCGCGGAAGACGACCTCGGCATGGAACTCATCCACGCCCTCGACGAACAGCAGCAGAAAGTCGCCATCGTGGACCCAACCGCCTACAAGGACATCCTCACCGCCGCCAGCCGCAAGGCCGCTCTACAAGGCCAGCCATCCGGCCTCTCCGCCGAAAAAATGAACGCCAATCAATTCGACGCGCTCATGACTCTGATGGAGGAATACGCCCGCAACGTCCCCGGCGAACTCGCCGAAGGACGCATCGCGCAGATAAACAAAGCCGGCCGCAATATTCACTTCGCATGGTCCGGCGGCATCCACCGCGGCGACCCGCATTATTACCGCGTGCACACGGATTCGTTCCTGATTGAAATGGACGACACGCAGAACGACGCCAACCACATCCACTCCGTCTGGCGTGATTTCACTGGCGACTTCGGCCAGGACCTTCTCCATCAGCATTACGAGGCCAGCCACCAAAAGAAGTAGCACTGGGCGCTGTACTCTTTGCTCTGTACTCTTTGCTGTTCCATTTCAAATCTGAAATTTCAAATTTGAAATTCGCTTTTCGCCTTTCGCCTTCGTGTTAGATTCATCCGCGGAGCTGCCTCGCACCAATGCTTGACCGCCAACGCTCGGCCATCAGTTGGATTGACTTCCTCTGGCTCGCCTTCCTCGCCGGCCTGGCCATCCTCCCTCCCGTGGACGAAATCCACAAACAGCTCATCCTTCTGGCCATCGCCGTCTTTCAATTCTTCGAAGGCTCGCTCATCGCGCGCTTCCCTCGCGAAGGCCGCAGCATCAGCATCGGCATCAAAATCGTCCTGGCCACTCTGCTCCTCGACCACACCGGTGAAATCGGCATCAACAGCAGCTACTACCCGATTTACTACCTGCCGGTAATCACCGCGGCCATCTATTACGGCCCGCTCGGCACGCTGCTGTGGACCACCCTGGTCTCCTTCGCCTACTGCTCGCTGCTCGTATCCGTGCTCGAACAATACGAACTGACCGCCGAAGGCGCCACGGACCTGGCCATCCGCATCCTCTTTTTCTTCATCGCCGCGATTCTCGTCAATCGCTTCGCCACCGAGAATCGCCGCCAGGTGCAGCGTTACCAGGAGCTGTCCGAAACTCTCGAGCAAACCAACCGCGAGCTGCGCCGCGTGGAAGCGGAAATCCGCCGCGCCGAACGCCTCGCCGCACTCGGCCAGCTTTCCGCCGGCCTAGCCCACGAAATCCGCAATCCCCTCGGCGTCATCAAAGGCTCCGCGGAAATGCTCAGCCAGAAATTGCAGGGCGCAAATCCGCTGGCCAGTGAGCTGGCCGGATACATCTCGTCCGAAGTCAATCGCCTCAATTCCCTGGTGGCCCGCTTTCTCGATTTCGCGCGCCCCTCGCGCCTCGACCTGACAGCGCAGCAAATCCCGGATATCGTTGACCGCGCCCTCGAATCCGCTCACGCGCAAATGTCCAGCGCACACGTCCACGTCGAGCGCCGCTACCCCGCAAAACTCCCCGACGTGCAAGTGGACGCCCAGCTCTGCGAACAAGTTTTCGTGAATTTAATCCTGAACGCCTTCCAGGCCATGAGCGGCACCGACGGCAAGCTCACCATCTCCGCGTGTTCAGAAACCTCGGAAGGCATGTCCGGCATCGCCGTGCAATTCGAAGACACCGGCCCGGGAGTCCCGCCCGAACTCCGCGAGCAAATTTTCAATCCGTTCTTCACCTCAAAAAAAGACGGCGTCGGCCTGGGCCTGGCCATCGTCGCAAAAATCGTGGACGACCATCGCGGCTGGATTCGCCTCCAAACCGACGCGTCCCTCGGCGCCAAATTCCGCGTCTTCCTGCCCCTCTCTCCTGATGGCTAGCCTTGCTCTCCTCATTTAAACTTTCAAAATCCCAATTTCAAATTGGATTTTTCGCTTTTCGCTCTCCGCTCCCCCTCGCATTCACCCAAAAATATGCTACCGTTCCGCGTGTCACCATGACGCCCCGCAAATCGCACGTTTCCGGTTCTCTAGCCACTAGCCACTCGCCACTAGCTTGTCCTGAGCCTGTCGAACGGGCCACTCGCTCTTTCGGGAATTCCCATGCCCGCTGAAAAACCCTCCATCCTCATCGTCGAAGACGAAGCCAAGCTCCGCCGCCTGATCGAACTTCAGCTCGCCGAGGATGGCTTTCACGCCGAAAGTGTCGGCGACGCGGAAGCGGGCCTGCAACTCCTGAACAAAAAGCCTTTCGATCTCATCGTCACCGATTTCAAGCTGCCGGGCATGACCGGCCTCGAATTTCTCCAGGCCGTAAAGCGCGCCAACGCCGCCATCCCCGTCGTCATCATGACCGCCTACGGCACAGTTGAATCCGCCGTCGAAGCCATGAAAGAGGGCGCCAGCGATTACGTTCTGAAGCCGTTCTCCCTCGCCGAACTCGTTCTTGTGATTCGCAAGGAACTCGCCTCACGCCATCTGCGCGAAGAAAATCGCAACCTGCGCGAAGCTCTCGGCCAGCGCTACCAGTACGCCAACATCATCGCCCGTGGTGAAAAGATGCAGGCCGTCCTGGGCATGGTCGAGCGCGTCGCGCCCACGAATTCCACCGTCCTGCTCGGCGGCGAAAGCGGCGTCGGAAAAGATCTCATCGCCCGCGCCATCCACGAACATTCCAACCGCGCCTCGGGGCCATTCGTCAAAATCAACAGCACCGCCATTCCCGAAAACCTGCTCGAAAGCGAACTTTTCGGCTTCGAAAAAGGTGCCTTCTCCGGCGCCACCGCCAGCAAGCCCGGAAAATTCGAGCTGGCCGACAAAGGCACGCTCTTCCTCGACGAAATCGGCGACGTCCCGCCCGCCACGCAGGTGAAATTGCTGCGCGTCCTCCAGGAGCGCGAATTCGAGCGCCTGGGCGGCACGAAAACCATCAAAGTGGACGTGCGCCTGGTCGCCGCCACCAATCGCGATCTGCGCGCCGCGCTCGAAGACGGCACCTTCCGCGAAGATCTCTATTACCGCCTGAACGTCGTGGCCATTGACATTCCCCCGCTGCGCGACCACAAGGAAGACATCCCCGCGCTGGCCAAATTTTTCCTGGATAAAGTCGCCCGCGATACCGCCAAGCCGGTCAGGGACCTAACGCCTGCGGCCATCAAGCTCCTGGTGGACTACCACTGGCCCGGCAACGTCCGCGAACTCGAAAACACCATTGAGCGCGGCGTCACCCTCTCCTCCGGCGGTGTGCTCGACACCGCGGACATCCATCTCGATTCCCCGCGCGCGCGCCACTCACCTGGCTCCTCCGCGGCCCTGCCCGAAGGCATGACCCTCGACCAATGGGAAGACGAAGCCATCCGCGAAGCCCTCCGCCGCGCCAACGGCAACAAGAGCCAGGCCGCCCGCGCGCTAGGCCTCTCGCGCAACGCCCTGCGCTACCGCCTCTCAAAAATCGGCGTCCCCGACCCCCCCGAGAAAGACTCCTAGCGCTGTTAGCACAGATTTCAATCTGTCTGCCTCTGAATTGCTCTCACTCAACTCCGTGCCATTCTGAGTTTTTTCATGAGCCTTTGCCCTCCGTTTCGCCAAATTTCTGACCAAAGCAAAAACAACACAGACTGAACAGGCTGCGGAAAAAGGCAAGTTTCTTAGGGGGTCGGAGCTTTAGCTCCGACATAACCGCTTTGCTTGCATTGGGCTTCAGCCTCTGAGGAAAGTCTTTCTGCATTTTTCCGCAACCTCTGAAGTCTGTGCTACCCGGGAACGCCACTTTACCCTGAGCAAGGTCGAAGAGTCTCCCGACTGGCGCCCGCCGGGTCAAATTCGGGCAACAACCCGCCATTCAGGAGATTGGCGCTCCCAGGAAAGGCCAAATTAAGCCCGTAGTACCATTGACTCCAACGTTACGTCTTGCCAAAGTACCTTGGGAGAATTGTCGAGTGGGCCGCAGCAGCGAAACAAGCAGGAGGCAGTTCCAAATCGGGAAAGCCTCTCTGCGCTCTCGGCGTCTCTGCAGTGAGGTGTTGACTTTGTCCCCTCTAGCCACTTGTCACTCGCCACTAGCCACTGCTTTTTTACCCGGTACCCGCTTGCAAACCGGAATCGCCGTAACCCATTCAAAACAAACGACGGTGGTACTTTCTAGTAGGTACAAAGAGTCACCCCTCGGGGAAGTGTCATTCCCAATCACCCGACACTCTGCATTTCTACACGGAACACCGTGAAAGTAGAATTCGCCGTAAACCCTTTCCGGTCAACAACATGATTTTTTCTACCCGGTACAAAAAGCCGCCCCCCCGGGGAATACCTTCCTGGTTACCAAAAACTCCAAACTGGGCTGCCGATCCGCCCTCGCCTCTGGTTGAAAACCACCACCACCGCTTGAAAACCACCGGTTCTTCAGCCCTCCCCGCGAACGCCTTAGGCACGGGGAGCCGCCAGCAAATATTTGTAAATACAGCAGATACGGTGTGGAGCCACCCCAAAACCCACTTTGGCACTGGCCCTGCATTATCTCCATCCGGAATCAATCTATCCCTGCGGCGAGACCGCGGGGCGGTGGGCCATGAAAAACTTTTTGGCAGTCGTCGCAACTACAATCTTAATGTTCGCAGCGTCGCCGCTCCGCGCGCAGGACGCGCCACAGCAACCGACTTCACAAGATCCGCGGGCTCAGCAGGACCAGCAAGATTCACAGGACTTGCAGGACCAGTCGCTTGGTTATCCCCAGGACCAGGACTCGACCGACGCAGCCCAGGTGCCGGGCCAGCAGGTTGCCTATCCGCAGAATTCCGGAAATTCACAGACCACGCCCAAGGCGCAGCCGGGCGTGGCGCGCGTCAGCTTTGTGCACGGCGATGTTTCCACGCAGCACGGCGACAATGGCGAGTGGACTTCCGTCACGCTGAATACGCCGATCTCTCCGGATGATCGCGTTTCCACCGGCGAAAAATCCCGGGCCGAACTGCAGCTCGACTGGGCCGACATTCTGCGCCTTTCCGATCGCGCCACTGCCCGCGTGGCCAGCCTCTCGCGCACACAGATTCAACTTCAAATCGGCCAGGGCCTGTCGACGTTCAACGTCCTGAAGGGCAGCGAAGCTCGCACGGAAATTGACACGCCCAACGCCGCCATTCGCCCGGAAGAAGGCGAAGGCCAGTTCCGCATCCTGGTGAACTCCGACGCTGAGACGCAGGTCATCGTGCGCAAGGGCGCCGCGGACATCGTCACTTCCCAGGGCAGCACGCGCGTGGGCAAGGGCGACATGATCACCATCGCCGGCACCGACAATCCGCAATACAAAGTGGCGCGCGCCATTGACGATGATGGCTGGGACCACTGGAACAACGACCGCAACAAGCTCATCCGCAACGCCGCGAGCTGGGGCAAAACAAATCGTTATTACACCGGCTCGGAAGATCTCGACGCCCACGGACGCTGGACGGAAATACCCGACTACGGCCACGTCTGGGTTCCCTCGCAAGATCCGGGCTGGGCTCCGTATCGCTCCGGCCGCTGGGTATGGAATCCTTACTACGGATGGACGTGGGTTTCCTATGAGCCGTGGGGTTGGGCGCCATACCACTACGGCCGCTGGTTTGTTTACGGCGGCAGCTGGGCTTGGTGGCCGGGACCTGTGGTCGCCTACCCCGCCTACTATCCCCTATGGGCTCCCGCATACGTCTCCTTCTTCGGTTGGGGACACGGCGGGTGGGGTGTGGGAGTTGGATTCGGCTTCGGATTCGGCAGAGTTGGTTGGTTGCCGGTCGGTCCGTGCGATTGGTACCACCCGTGGTGGGGCCGAGGCGGCGGCCGCTTCAACGTAGTCAACGTCACCAACATTCACAATCGCACGGTCATCAACAACGGCTTTCGCCCGCTCGCGCCAACGCACTTCCGGCAGTTCTCGAACGTCAATGGCGCGCTCTCAAATGAGCGCATTCGTTCCGGCATGAGCTCCATGGATGGAAACAAATTCGGCCGCGCGGCGGTTCCTTCTCATCAGCAGAAAATCGATGGCGCCACATTCAAGCAGGCCAGCATGATGACCGGCAAGATGCCCGTCGCGCCGTCGCGCGAGAGCTTCCGCGCCACGGACAAAGCGCCGGGAGCCTCTTCCATCCGCAGCGCGCCATCCAGTTCGCAACGCTTCTTTTCGCCGAACGCGAAGAGCCCGACATTGACGGCGTCGAACAACCAGAATCGCGCTTCCGGTATGGGAACAACTGCTACCGGCTCGCGCGGATTCGCTCCGCCGCAGCGTTCTTCGCAGTCAGGAAATGCGCAAACGCCAGCTGCGCAACCACCGGGGCGCAATAATTCCGCGCCGAAGGCGGTCACGCCGCCCGCGCAGCAGCAATCCGGACGCAACGCGCCCGGCGGTTGGCAGCACTTCTCACCACCGCCGTCGCACAACTCGCCAACGGCTGGCTCGGCTCAGTCGTCGCGCCAATATCAATCTCCTTCGGGAAATTCGCGAGGCGGTTCTCCGAGCGCGTCCAACCGTCCGCCGCTGACGATGAACAGGCCTATCGTGCGGCCGCGTGGAGGCAATCCCGCTGCGCCTCGCGGTGGATATCCGAACGCGCCGCGCGGCGGCTACTACGGCGGCGCAGGCCGCAGCGCGCCGAGCGCTCCTCCGAGTGGCGGCGCACCAAGCCGCAATTCGGGCGGCGCATCGCGTGGCAATTCGGGTGGCTCGTCTCACGGCAGTTCGAGTAGTGGAGCATCTCACGGCGGTGGAAGCGCTCCGCAGGGCGGCTCTACTTCGCACGGAGGCGGCGGCCGCTCGCGCTGATCTCATACCAGGTGCACTGATCATTCATACCCCAGGGCCCCGCTCATTCGGGGCCCTGGAGCTTTTCCTCCGCGCACCAAAATAAATTTTCAAAATTCTTCCCTGCGTACGAAAGACCCGCAACGGTCACTTTTCTTCCCGGCAGAAACAATCAGAGCGCTGAAGTGTTTCATCTGTGGGAGCACTCAGCGCCATGTCCGACATTCGCATCATCGTCTGGTTCACCTGGTTCCTGGCTTCGAATTGGATTCATTCGCTCGTTGTGCCATGTAATGAGCGCTCCGGAAAGAGGGTCAAAACCATGAAGAAAGCTCTCCTGTTCATTCTGCCGCTGACGCTGGTGGCAGCAGCACTCCTTGCGCTTCCTGCCGCAACGCTCGCGGACGACGATCCTCCGGGACGCGTCGCTCGGCTCAATTACATTCAGGGCTCCGTTTCCTTCCAGGCTTCCGGCGAGCAGGATTGGGTGGAAGCGAATTCCAATCGCCCGCTCACCACCGGAGATAATTTGTGGGTGGACAAGAATTCGCGCGGCGAGTTGCACATTGGCAGCACCGCCATCCGCATGGCCGGCGAGACGGGTATCTCCATCCTCAACCTGGACGATCGCACCGTGCAGATTCAGTTGGCCCAGGGAATCATTGAAGTGCACCTCCGCCGCCTGGATTCGGGCGAGGCCTTCGAGGTCGATACGCCGAACCTGGCGTTCACCCTGACGCGCGCCGGGGAATTCCGCATCAAGACAGATCCCGACGGAAACGTCACCATCATCATCATCCGCGAAGGTGAGGGTGAAGTGACAGGCGGTGGCGAGTCGTGGGAAATCCGCGCTGGTGAGCGCGCCGTCTTCCGCGGCACCGATGAACTCGATTATCAGTCCGGGCCCGCTCCCGGCATGGATGACTTCGAAGACTGGGGCCAGGAACGCGACCAACGCGAGAATGGCGCGCGATCCGCGCGTTACGTTTCGCGCGACGTGGATGGCTACTACGACCTTGATGAGTACGGTGACTGGGACAACGATGCCGAGTTCGGAACGGTGTGGTATCCGCGCGGCGTGGTGGTCGGCTGGGTTCCCTATCATTATGGGCATTGGGTGTGGATCTCGCCGTGGGGCTGGACGTGGATAGGGGAAGAGCCGTGGGGCTTCGCACCGTATCACTATGGCCGTTGGTGCATCGTCAGGGGTCGTTGGGGTTGGGTGCCCGGGCCTGTGGTGGTCCGTCCCGTGTATGCGCCGCACTTGGTCGCCTTCGTTGGCGGCGGGGGCGGGCTGGGCGTGGCCGTGGGATTCGGCGGCGGGTTCGCCGGGGTGGCCTGATTCCCGCTCGGCCCGCGCGACGTGTGGATGCCGGGTTACCGCTGCAGCCCGCGGTACGTGCAAAACATCAACGTGACCAACACACGCGTGGTGAACATCACCCAGGTAAACAACGTGTACAACACCACGGTGATCAATCGCAACGTAACCGTGAACGGAGTCACCTACATGTATGAGAATCACACCGAGGCAGTGACCGCGGTCAGGCGAGAAGACTTCGTCGCGGCGCGCTCCGTGTCTCAAGTGTCCGTCAAAGTGTCGCCCGAGCAAATCCAACGAGCTCGTCCCGTGGAGGGCGCGGAGACGCTAGCCCCCACGCGCCAAAGCTACGTGGCCGCGAATGCCAAAGTAGCGCCGCAATCCGCTCGGCCGGTTGTTCCGTTCACCGACCGCAATGTCGTGGCAAAAATCAATCCGCCAATTCCGCCGGCTGGCGGGCATGAGGCGCGAATCGTGAGTGCCGAAAAACCCGCGGCACCGGCTAGTCCTCCTCCAAAGGCCGACAACCGGCAGGTAGAGCAGCCTCCGGCCCGTGGAAATGCTGCGCAACAACAGCAGTCGCCTCCGGCACCGGTGAATCGCGTGGTCGAGCCTCCGCCGCGCGGCAATGCGCAGGAGCCGCCACCGGGACGCCCTGCGAATGTGACGCCGCCTCAACAGCAAAATCAGGTGGAGCAGGACCGGTTGCGCGGCAACATGCCGGATGAAAAGCAGCAGCAACAGGTGGGGCTGCAGGAGCAACAGAGACTGCAGGAACAGCAAAAGCTCCAGGAGCAACGCCCGGCGGTCAGATACACGCCTCCTGTGAAAGCCAAGGATGAAATGTACGACGTTCATCCACCGCTGAACAATAAGGCCCAGGCGCCTCCGCCGCAACGAGAGGAACGGAAAGCGGAGCCGCCTCCAAAGCAGGAGAAACAGGAGAAGCCGCAAAAAGAAGACAAGAGGCCGGAAAAGAAATAACTCGCAAGGAAGGAGCAGAGGCGTGCCGGCCTTCGCTGAAAAATATTTCACGACCACGGCCCCGAGTAATCGGGGCCGTGTTTTTTCCCGCGCGGGTTCGGTTTCCCGCGCCGAATGCCTACTGAGAGGGAGGCTTCTCCTGCGCTGCTCCGGTTGGAGCCGCGTCTGTAGGCGGTGGCGGTTGATGTGGCTTTTGCACCGCCAGATAGGATCGCCCGAACGCGGATTGTTGGGTCCCCGCGCCGATCACCACGGCCTGCACCGTGTATCTCCCCACGGGGAGTTTTGCCAGAGGCAGGCTGATGCGGAACGAGGCTGTGCGCGTCTTCGGATCCACGCTGGCCGGTTCGAGCACTGGCGTCGCGTTTACCTGCACTCCTGCGCGGAAGAAGGTCAGTCCGGCGCGCAAGCTCGCCGGATCGAACTTCGCGGATTTGTCAGCTTTCTCCGGATAGTAAGCCTGGAAGAATACGTAGAGCGTCTGCGCCGGGGAAAAAAATCGAGTCACGCTCGGCACGATCCTGTCCCCGCCCGCGTCCAAAGGCGAGTTGGCCAGGCTTGCCTGTGTTCCCTGCCCTTTTGTTACCACCTCCGAGGATTTCTCAACGTGCACCAACTGGCTGGAGAGCATCACGCTGCTGAGCGTCATCCGATTCGCGTCCGGCTGCGGAACCGCGATATCGGATTCAAATGTTCCGATGCGTCCCGATTCATTTTCCCGCGCCAGGAATTTCAGGCGGTATTTTCCCGGGGCCAGCACTACGCCGCCCTGATAAACCAGGTTCGCCTGGCTCACCTGCTGGTAGCGCTGCGCCTCCAGGCGTACCTGGATCGTGTCGCGCAACTCCGCGACTGCCTGGCCGGAGGAATAGGCGCGAATCTCGACGGCGAAGTCGAATGCTGCTTCGCGCCTACCATGTTTTTCAGCCCAGTCGAGCGCGCTCGACGACAGCTTTGCAACAATCGGGACATACGTTTCCTGGTCATTCAGGCGGAACATGAAAGTCTCCACGGCAACCGGCAGGTCCACCATGGGACTGTCCGAGCGCATTGCTTCAGCGAGTTGCTCCTCGCGGCTTTCCTTTTCCATATGCTGGAAATCTCGCGGCGCGAAATATCCTTTGCGGTATCGCACGCGGGCTCCAGGCGTTTTCACTTTCACCTGGATGGAGTGCCACCGGCCGTCGCGTTTGATTCCTGTGGGCAAGTAGTAGCCAATCAAGTAGTAGCCACTGTTATCCTGCTGAATTTTCGGGAAGGCGTCGCTCAAGTCGCCCAGGTCGAAGAAAGCCTTTCCGCCAGTGTCGGAAGAGAGTGTCGCCAGCGTGTCGCGCGTGTCCACGCGCTGGTCGCTTTGATGAAACACGGACGCGCCGGAGAACATGGATGTCCCCGCAGCCGCATTGGTGGTGACGTCGCCACCTGGCGCGGTGGCGAACAGGCCGCGCGCGTCAATCGAGTAAATCGAGACGTCGGCGCGATTGGCTGCATCCGTCGCCGCGCGCAATGCAGTGCGGTTCTCTTCACCCGTCTGCGTAATGCCGCCGGTGAATTCGATGACCGCTTTCCGTCCGGGGATTGCCCCCAGCACGTTGGCAAGCCCCTCGACGGCCGCGAGCTTTTGATCCGTATTAAATACGTTGAATTCCGTTTCATCCGCAGTGAATGCCGCTCCCGTATAGTCCTGGACGTCTGCCTCGCCGTTTTGGGCCGCGGCGGCGAGCGGATCGCCCAACGTCGAGAGGGCTCCCGGGACCAGGCGAGCAATCGCTTTTTCGAGAGCCGGACGGTCATTGGTGAAATTCACGAGCACGGAAAGCCGCACGCTAAATGTGACCATTGCTACCAAATCCGCGGGCTTCATTTGTTGCTTCACGAATTTCAACGCGGCATCGTGCGCTCGCTGAATGTCATCTGTCTGCATCGAGGTGAGATCGAAAAACAACACCATCAGCCGCCGGTCCTGGGTTTGCTCGCTCAGGCCGTCCGCTGTTCCCGCGCTCGTCGTAGGAGCGTCCACAGGAACCACCACCGGCTTTACGTCACCTGGTTCGGCCATTTCGATTTTCTCGATGTCGGAATATGCGAAGGTGGAAATCTTCTGCGGCTTCCCATCGTCGGTGATCGTGAATTGGTTCGCGGTCAGACCTTTCACCGGCTTGCCGCTCTTGTCCGTCACTTCCACGTCGATTCGAACCACGTCGGACGCGGCGCGAATGGGGCCGGTCTGCGTTGCGGAGCCGGACTTTGATTGCGCTTGCTGGCCGGCCGCATTCTGAACATCGCTCGATTGCGGCGCTCCGTGCGCGTCCAGCCAGCTTTCCGGCCACACGGGAGCGAGCAGCAGTTTGCCTGCCAGCAACGCAATCACGATTCTCTGGGCGTAGTGTTTCATCAGAAGTTGAACCGAACCTGAACATCCATCGTTCGCATGGAGGCAGCGCTAGTGACGCGCCCAAAAAGTGTCGAACCCAAAGTCGTCGCCAGGCCATTGAAGCTTGGCGTGTTCGTCAAGTTTTGTACTTCCCACCGGAAATCGACGCGATGCCGCTCCTGGGGCCCGAACCGGAATCCCTTGGCCAGCGAAATATTCCACGCAAAGGAGCAAGGGCCCTCAATAGACCCGCGCCGCTCATCGCCGTACTGCGAAGCAGCCGGCTGATTGAACGCCGTGGCATTGAAGAAACTCAAGGACGACCCTCCGCAAATTCCCTGGTTCGGGTCGCCGATTTGATTCGGACGCAGCGAAAAGTTTGCTCCGGTCCCGTTGTCCGCGGCCGTGCCTCCCAGGAGTGCGGTGAAAGGAGTGCCCGTCCGCCATGTGACAATATTCATCAGCCGCCAATTCCGGAACGCGTGCATGGCCCAGCCGTGCGTTCCGAACCGGTGATGCTCACCGAAGGGCAGTTCATACATGGAGAACAGCCTGAACTGGTGGCGTATATCGAAGGAGGAAAGCCCGCGCTCCGCCGCAAGATTTCCATCCTGTTGCACCACCACTGGGGTTCCACCGCCGATAGAGCTGGCATTATCGAGCGACTTCGCGAAAGTGTAGGTGGCCTGCATCGTAAAGCCGCTCGCAAACCGGTGGATCACTCGCGCCTGGAGCGCGTTGTAAATCGAATTGGCCCCGGATTGATCGAAGAAAAATGTGGTAGCGCCAGGGACCTGCAGCTTTTGTTGCGTCTCCGTCGGCGGGGTGCCGAGCGGCGCGCGGTTGGGGGCGCGGAGCAAATCGAGGTTCGTCCCCTTGGTGCCTGTGTAGGTGAGATCAAGAATCCAGTCCTGCGTAAAGGACGTCTCCGTTCCCAGTGTCCAAATCTGCGCATATGCGTTGTGATAGAAGGGGAAAATCGCACCGGAGTTTGTGCACGCCGTTCCCAGAGTGCAGGCAGTCTGTCCCAATGTCTGAGGAGGAATGGGGAAGCCGTTTTCAATGGTCAGAAGGTGCGTCGAAGAGGTGGTCAGCTTTTGCGAAGTGGAGAATGGCGGCTGATAGGCGAGGTACTCCTGCGCCAATGTGTTATAGGCGGAGACGTTGTAGAAAATCGAGTAGCCGCCGCGAATCACAGTCTTGGGTTTGAAATCAAACGGTTGCCAGGCGAATCCCAGGCGCGGCGCCCAGTCGCCATAATCGCCGTGAACCAGCGCACGCGGATACGATCCATTGAAAAAATTGCCGGCCGCTCCGGGCGTAACGACGTTTACCGCGGTCACCGCGGAATTCAAATCCAAGTTCGCAATCTGATTGTTCAGCTCGATCGGGGGAGTGACAGCCTCATAGCGCAAACCGTAGAGCAGCGTGAAGCGTTTGCTCACCCGCCAGTCATCCTGCGCGTAAGCGATAAAATCCCAGCTCCGAAAGTAGAGATTAGGGCCGAATTGCACGCGCGTGCTGAACGGCAGGCCGATCAGAAAATCGGCCAGGTCGCTGCCGGTCGAATTTCCCGGCACTGGTTGGCCGTTGGGATCGAGTTGGCTGGTCATCAGCCCGGTGAAGCTAAAATCTCCACGTGGCGTGGGGCTGGTTTGCGAGTTCAGTTCGATCCGCCGGATTTCTCCACCGAATCTCAGGGTGTGTTTGTTTCGCGTATAAGTGAGCCCATCGAGGAAGCGCAACGTCTGATTCCGCACCAGAGAAGGGATCGGATCGTTCGGTCCGGCGAAGCTAGTGAACCCGAGCGACGGAATGCCGAAATCAAGCGGATTGCCGGAAACACCCGTGATGCCCAAATCTCCGGACACGTCGTTCACGAACGAATTGTTGCTCACCACCCGCGCGCGGCTTCGGCTCCAGTTCACGTGCGTGTCCTGCACCAGTTTTGGCGACCACGTTTGCGTGAGCCCCAGATCCACGCTTTGGTTCAGCGTGGACTGGTTCCCGCCAATGCCGGGGAAATTGCCCAGCGTGTCCTGACGCTGCGAATTCAGGTTATAGGCGGCGCTGACGCTGAATTTCGAATTGATGGTGTGAAGCACGTGCAGGTTCAGGGAGTCGGCGTTGAGCGGTGTAGTGGCCTGCAACAGAAAATTTTGAATCGTGCCGGGGAGATTTGGCAAAGGAATGAATTTCAGCAGCCCCTGAGCCGCGGGATCAAACGCTGTTGGGCGCGGGTCCCCGGGAATTACGCCGGGAATCTGGCAGCCGTTTCCCAGGACTGTTCGCGGGCCGGACAGATTCGAGAATGGATTGAACAGGCTTCCGAATCCGGGAGTGTTGCAGAAATTTCCGTTGCGCTCGTCCTGAGTCGGGACAGTCGAAAAGGTATTTATGCCCGTCTGCGCAATCTCGCGCTGATAATTTACAAAGAAAAAAGTCTTGTCCTTGCCATCATAGATGTGAGGAATTCGGAAGGGCCCGCCCAGGCCGCCACCGAATCGCTCATCGTGGTGCGACACCTTCGGCCGCTCTGCACCGGTGATCGAGTAGGGCCGCGCGTCCAGCGCCGAATTCTCATAACGGTCGAAAAAGCTGAAGCGCAGCCGGTTGACCGTCTGGCGCGTGAGTCTTCCACCAGCCGGGCCACCACCGCCTGGACCGCCACCGAATCCCCCGCCACCGGATCCTCCCCCGCCACCAAACCCGCCACCGCCCCCGCGACCTCCGCCTCCCGGTCCGCTGCCGGGCCCTTGCTGTCCCCCGGGTGCACCCGGGACAAAGTTTCCTGGACCGCCGGCTTGTCCCGGCCCACCAGGTCCGCCGAATCCGCCGCCTCCGGGACCATTGGGTGAAAGCGCCTGACCCACGGTGCCTTGCAACAGAAATGCGTCCGAAGATGATTCACCGCCCGCAATTAGAGAAATGCTCGGCTCGCCTGCGCCATTGTTGTTACTCTGCGCGGCCACTGCCTCTTCGCCCTGAGCCGTGGACTCGCCGGCCAAATCCGTCTGCTGGAACCCACCCAGCCCCTGACGAATTGCGTTCGTCACGCCCGCAGGCAATTGGCCACGCCGACCGCCGCCCCCGGGGCCGGGCGTACCGGCAGAATCGGCAGCTCCGTTGGCAGGCGGATTTTCAGGTCTGTGCCTCGGTCCGGGCGGCACTGTTGCAGTCGACGTGTCTGCCGATTTCGGAGCTTCTGGTGTGGGGGCGTTGGTCGATGGGTTTAATTCCGCTAGCGTCGCAACGCGCAACGAGAACTGGACAACCGGCGCCGGGGGGCCGGAAATAATCAGCTCCTGCGTGTCTGGCGTGAATCCGAGATGGGTCACCTCTACCCGATAGTGCGCCGGGGGAAGGCCGGGAATTTCGAACTTCCCCGTCTCATCCGTCCAGGTCACCCAACTCTTGTTTGAATCGAGATTCGTGATTCGGATTGTCGCGCCGGGAACGCCTGTTCCTTGTCCTGTCTTAACGACTCCGCGGACCACGATCGTTTGCACGGGAGTTGATAGCGCAGTTTGGCTTTCCTGATTCTGATCATGCTTCTCAGTGGGTGGGGCAGTTGTCTCTTGTGCGAGACATGCACCGACCGCGAGGAGGAGCAATACGGGGACAGAAGAAATGCACCCTGCTGTGATTGAATTGTGCGACGAAATTTGGGCCGGTTGGCTCATCGTTGAATGCAATTGGTATTTGACGTGCTCGTTCCGTGATTCGTTCCCGGTAATCTGAGCGTGGCACCAATCCCGCGAGAAACGGAGAGAATTTGTAAATGAGTTGAGTTTGTACCCGGGGGAACCCGTTCCGAGCAGGTCAGAGTCGCAGGCCGTCGCTTCTGTAACAGACTTGCAAGAGGGCCCAGCCACCGGAACTCTCATCGCAAGCTACTGGTCTTCATCTCCCTGCGGTCTCGCCGGGTCGTACACCAATCGAAAGGAAACGGGCTGCTTGTAGTGTCCGCCTTCCAGATCCGTGGTGAGATAAAGCTGGGTGCCGTCCCGAGACAACGCAAGGGTGCGCGTTATTTTTGTGCCGTTGTGTTGTGAGACTGTCACAAGTGCATCACCTTGCCACTGCGTTATGGAGGAGTTCTTGCTGTCGCTCTCCGAAGTCTTTGCCGTTTCCTGTGAAGTCGCGGACGCAGGGCCGGCATATTGGGCGAGCACGCGCCCGCCATCTGTCACCACTTTCACTGAGGTACCCTTCTGGTTGATGGTGAGAAAAGTGAGGTCATCGGTCAACTCGTGCGCCTGCCGTTCCTCCCTGGCGCCCGAGCTTGGACCGCCGTGATGGCCTCCACCTCCGCCGCCTCCTCCAGGGCTACCCATGCCAATTTGAGGGCCAGAGTGTGAATGCGGATTGGCCTGCTCCATTCTTTGCCTGGGATCGTCGCTCATGGATTTGTTCATTTGCCATTCGCCCGCGAGGCCGCCCTTAGTCGGGTCTTTCGCGGCGATGCGCGGCGGCGGCCCGCTCTTATCCGGAGTCCCGCTGATGGGCCCTGCGGGTGCCTGCGCATGAGTCGCAGCAGGTAGGTAGAGGATAAGCGCCGCACCCAGTATGGGCATCATCCATCGGACCGAACTTAATTTCCGTAGATGGTTCTTACATTCCATGATGACTTCGGATCTCCCCAAATATGAAACATTCACGACTCCTAAAACTCCAACTCAATGATTCCCTTGGCGGCTCCCGGAAGTTCCTGAAAATCACGGGCGATTCGCACGGAGACAGTGTGCAATCGCGCGCCCGGCTGCTATTCGGACCAGGATTGGTACTGAGTTGGCCGACCGCATGGACTTCGACCTCGACATTGTCGTTCACGTGCAACATGAAATTTCCTGGGTTCTTCAGCCCCCACTTTTTGTACGGAACGGTGAAATGCGTGGAGGCGCGGACTTCGCGGCCGTTCCCGGACTCTACGGAGAAGGTCACCTTGAATTCGTGGTCCTTGCCAAGCAGGCGAATGGTTCCCGGCACTTCCAGCTCGGAGGTTCCGCCTGGAGCTATTTTCCCGTGGACCTCGGCGGGAGTGAAAACGATTTCAGAGAACTTGTCGCTCTCGAGGACTTCCTTATGCATTTTCTTGTCGCGGCCTTCGTTTTCACTATTGCCGCTCACTGCATCCACCACAATCGAGCCGGATGCTTTTCCGGTAGCAGGGTCGAAGCGAATCTCGCCGTGCTTCATTTTGAATGTGCCGTGAACCATGTGCAGCGTGGTGTCCACGGTGAATGTAATCTTTGTTTGGGCGGGGTCCAGCGCCACAAGGGTTTCTTGAGTGCTTGCTGTGGTTGAGAATCCCCCGAGGGCGACGAGCGTCAGGACTACTCGCGCGTACCAGAAAAGATGAGTCCGCGCGCGAGGCATCAGGGCCGTCTCACCACTTCAGCAGAACGAGCTCGGAACAGAAACCCGGACCCATCGCCGCGAGAATGCTCCAGGATCCCGGCGCTGGGCGCCGATGGGTGTAAACATCCTCCAAAACCAACAGCACGGAAGTGGAAGAAATGTTTCCGACTTTGCGCAGGCAAGTCCACGACGGTTCCAGATCCTTCTGCGTCAGATTCAGAGCCTGTCCCGTGGCCTCCAGGACCTTGGGGCCGCCCGTGTGCATGATCCAGCTTTTGATGTCGCACTTTTTCAGCCCCTGCTCGGTCAAAAATTCATCAACGTCATGTCCGAGGTGCTTCACCACCGTGTTCGGCACCTCCGGTGATAGTACGATGCGAAAACCTTTCTCTGAGATATCCCAGCCCATCACGCGTTCAGTATTGGGATAGAAAATGGATTTCGTCGCGACGATTTCGGGTCCGGGGGCATCGTGGTCCGCGCCTACCACCACGGCCGCGGCCGCGCCGTCGCCGAACAAGAGCGCGGAAATCAGGTGCGCCATGGAGAGATCTTCACGTTGCAGCGTCAGCGAGCACAACTCGACGGAAAGTAAAGCGGCCGCTTGATCGGGATATCCGCGAACGTAATCAGCCGCGCGTGAAATTCCTGCGGCGCCCGCTACGCAGCCGAGCCCAAAAATCGGAATGCGCTTGATGTTGGTCGAAAGCCCCATGCGATTCACCAGGCGGGCGTCAATCGAAGGCGCGGCGATTCCCGTTACCGAAGTAACGAAGATGGCGCTCAATTCCTTTGGCTCAACGCCCGCCTTCACC
>Ga0210407_10000838_pt1 | contig 31788 bp, 25 predicted proteins | sample IncBWC27MmetaG_FD_150860 | JGI IMG/M metagenome (GOLD analysis project Ga0210407, IMG submission 150860) | Forest soil microbial communities from Barre Woods Harvard Forest LTER site, Petersham, Massachusetts, United States - Inc-BW-C-27-M | ecosystem: Environmental > Terrestrial > Soil >...
TAACCGTGAGAGACATGCTTCCGAGTGCCAGGTTGTGCGCCAACGCCGGCGTGCCGAGCCCTGTTGCGGTGCCGCCCAGGACGATTCGTAGCAGGAGCGCACCGGCAATGCCTCCAGCAAGCTGACTAAGCACATAGCCAATGGCGGTGATCGTGTCCATGGCGCCGGCGGCAAGTACGCCGATGGTTACCGCGGGGTTCATGTGTCCTCCAGACACCGGTCCGTAGGCGAAGGCGAAGGCCATGATGGCAAGGCCATGCGCCAGAGCAATCGCTGCAATACCCGGCAAACCGACACCATCGCCAATCACGGCCGCCGCGCCGGCGCCGATGAACACGAAGGCGAAGGTACCGATGAACTCGGCCACGAGCTTCGGTGCAAGTTGGTTTGACATTCCTTACTCCAGTTGACAATTGAGTGTTCGTACTGATGATCAGCGATCGGTCGCCCTTCGACAGTGCGTAGAAGACAGGTCCGCGATTGATGCGCGTGTCCGGCGGCACGTCGGGGATGGGATTGCCTCGGCATCGCTTGATTGTTTCGGCGGGCAATCTCAGTCATTTGCTTTCGGACCGCCGTGATAAACGTGCGCATTGGTGTTTCCGTTCGATTTCGGCGCTCGCCAGTCAAATACGGTCGAGATGTCTCCCGTCTGGCGGGCGAAGGCTGACTCGGCCGAGCGCAGCTCAATGCGCGCTGCGGCAACAGCAGGCAAGGCGAGCACAACAAGCATGATGACCGATGCAATTATGGTAGATCCTGTCATGTGTTTTTCATTTTTACGAGGTTCCGACAGCAGGTTGATTTACGAGGTTCCGAGACAGAAGGTTGATCGGCAATGGCCGAATGATACGAACCCATCTGACATCGCCGGGCCAAATCGTAAGCGCGCCTTCCGCACGTAGGCAGGTGCACGATTCAGCGCCATTAAATTGGAATTGACGAAGCATCACGTTAGATTGAGAAACGCGGGTTTGATTCGTTGCTCGGAACTCGTCGCATTACTCGCGACTGCCGGTGAGGTGATCGAATAACGCACTCTTCTCTGCGCCGCACTTTGTCTGAAGTTGGCCCATAACCGACCTGCGCATGTACATCTCTGATGTCCGCTTCGGAGGGCAAAGCTGACGCGCCAGGAGCCACTTATCGACCGTCTTGTCGTCCCACGTGATGTTTGCCGCCTTGAGGGCGGCTGAATAGTTGTAGTCGGGTGCGGACCCGCCCTTGCGGCCGAACAACGCCGGCGAGCGAGGGGCCGATCTTATTCGCGCCAGCCTCCGTCGAGTGACAGATCTAAGGGAGGGCTGCGCGTTGCGCGACGAGAAGTTGAAAGTTGGAAGGTCATCGGCGCATTCGTGATCGTGTGCGCGCTACTGACCGCATTGCTCCTCGTGCTGTGAGCCAACGATGTGGAACGACACGAACGTTAACCGGCTGAAAAAACTCTGGGCCGCAGTAGCGCCGGGCAGATCGCAACCCGACTTGATTGCACCCGTAGCGCGGTCTTCGCAAAGTTGAATCGCTTGGGCCTGAAGCGGGACCACCGGCCGCCGACCGCTAAGCCCAAAATCGTCGCCGTCCCTAGGCGACCGGCCACAACCGACACGCCCCTCACGCGCCAACCCTCGCTCCGCGTCCATTACACGAAGCGACAACTCAATGCGATGCTGGCGGAGGCAGTCCGGAATACGGGCTAAGTCGCAAGCTGGATTGCTGCAACGACTGCCAGAAGCAGTACGATGCAGGTCAGCGGAGAATACGGATTTTCGGTATTCTCCCGAGGATAGTGCTTCATGTCCATGTCCGCACCCATGATGCAATTAGGCGTCAATATGAAAGGCGCAGCATAGGAATTCCAGATGAACAACGCCTTTGCGGCATAGAGGCGAAATAGGTGTTTCGACCGCGACTCACTTCGTGGAGCCAGTCCGGTCCATCGGGGACGATGATGGTCGATTTGGTGGGATGTATTGTTAGCTTCGACGCCGCCAAGGTTTCGGCCTGTGCCGTTGCGTTGCGTTTGCCTAGAGGTGTGCCGCGCCGAGAGTATATTTGGAGGAGAATGGATTGTCGCCCGCCCGCGCCGTTCGTGACTCGCGCAGCTCGCAGTTTGTTGCATGGAATGGTCCTGGCTACAAATTCAGATCTCGAACTCGACGCCGATTTCCATGATTTGTCCGCTTGGAATTTGGAAATACGCGCCAGGCCGTTGGGCGTTGTGGTGCATGAACGCGAACAGTTCTTCGCGCCAGCGCGCCATGCCCGACCGCCGGCCTATCGCAATGATCGTCTCGTGACCGGTATAGTAGGTCACCCGACTGAGGTCGCATTGCGCAATTAGCCGGCGTGCCATCGCGACATTGAGCCCGTTGGGAACGTTGGGCTGCTCCATGAAACCGAAGCGTAGCTCGACACGCGTGATGCCGTCGGATATCGGCGTGACCTCGACCCGATTTTCGTCCGCGACGCGTGGCGTTTCCGCCATCGTCACGGCGACGAGCAACACTCTTTCGTGCAGGACACGATTGCACTTGAAGTTGTGCGAAAGCGCGAGCGGCACACCCTTCGCCATGCGGCCGAGAACAACCGCTGTGCCCGGTAGGCGAAACGGCGGATCGGCCTTGAGCTGTTCGACGAACTCTTTCGAACGCTGTCGCACCTCAAGGCGAACCGTGTCCATGATCTCCTCGCCCTTGCGCCAGGTGAGCATGAGGAACGCAAGGACGAAGGCGATAGCCAGCGGGAACCAGCCGCCGTCAAGGAGTTTCGTCGAGGTCGATGCGAAAAAGACCAAATCCAGGACCAGCAAGCTGCCATTGACCCCGTAAACCATGAAGGGATTGTACTTCCAATGCAACGCCACGAACGTCGCCATCAGCGTCGTGATCGCCATCAGCAATGAAACGGCAATGCCGAACGCTCCCGCCAGCGCGTCCGATGACCCGAAACCGATGACAGCGGCAAGTGTGGCGGCCGCGAGTATCCAATTCACGAACGGCACATAGATCTGGCCGATCTCGTGACCGGCGGTATGGATGATATTCATGCGGGGCAGGAAGCCGAGCTGAATGGCCTGCTGCGTCAGAGAATAGGCACCTGAGATGATCGCCTGGGAGGCGATCACGGTCGCTGCCGTTGCCAGAACGACAAGAGGGTAATGCGACCATTCCGGGGCGAGCTGGTAGAAGGGGCTTTCGATGGCACCGGGCTCGGTGAGCAGCAGGCCCCCTTGGCCGAAATAATTGAGCGTGAGCGCGGGCAGCGCCACGCCAAACCAGGCGATGCGGATCGGAAACGGGCCGAAATGGCCCATGTCGGCATAGAATGCTTCGCCGCCAGTCACCGCCAAGAAGGCGCCCCCGATGACCGCAAAGGCCAAGGGTCCCGCGTGCCACAAGTAGGTGATCGCCGGCTGCGGGCTCAGGGCGGCGAGCACGGCTGGCGCTTTGGCAATTCCCGCGATGCCAAGGACGCCGATAACCACGAACCAAATCAGCATGATCGGCCCGAAAATCCCGCCGATCCAGGACGTGCCCTTGCGCTGGATAACGAACAAAAATATCAGGATCGCCACCGTTACCGGGACGACAGCGCGCTCCATCTGGGGGGCGTAGATCTTGATGCCTTCAATCGCGCTCAGCACGGAAATGGCTGGCGTGATGGCGCCGTCGCCGTAGAGCAGGGTCGCCCCCACGAGGCCGATCAGGACCATGAACGCACGCCGCTTATTGTGTCTGGCGCGGCGCGGACTGATCAGCGCGAGCAGTGCCAAGATGCCACCCTCGCCGTGATTGTCGGCGCGCATGATCAGGATCGCATACTTGATGGAAATGACGATGATCAGCGACCAGAAGATCAACGACACGATGCCGAGCACCGCCTCGGGCGACACTTGTCCGCTCGGGCTTGCGGCTTTCGCCGCCACGTTGAGCGTATACAGCGGGCTCGTCCCTATATCGCCGAAGACGACGCCCATGCATGCTAGAGCGGCGGCCGCCCAGGCGCGACGGGTCTCAGTCGCAATGCCGTCCCTCGTAACGGTGGTCACGGCCGCGCCCTCCCACTCTGCTCGCCAACGCAAAATAGCCGATTAGCGTTAGACTCAGAAAAACCCTCTGCGCTAGTCTGTGCCGGTCACTTGCCTTCTTATTAGCATCTGTTTCATCGCAGATTTCAGTTGGGCAAACGAATCTGCAAAACTACAGCGTCATGGCTTGCGGCCGAGTCTCGCTTTGCCCGGGGCTTAAATGTCAGTTCTTTCGCCTTGTAGATAGCCTTTGACCTTCGGATCTGGCATCAGGATCGAAGCGACAAGGGCGATGGCGCACATAAAAGTGACGTACCAATAAAAGTTCGATTCCGCACCACTGTTCTTGAACCAGAGCGCAACATACTCCGCAGAGCCGCCAAAGATGGCGTTGGCTAGCGCATAAGCGAGGCCAACACTCATCGCGCGCACTTCAGGTGGAAACATTTCTGACTTCACCAGTCCGCTGATTGAGGTGTAGAGTGATACAATGGCGAGCGCCAAAATGATTAGGCCGTACGCGGCGAGCGGGCTCTTAACGTCAGCGATCGCATACATCAACGGCACCGTACACAGCGTCGCAAGGCCGCCAAATAACAGCATCGACGTCTTGCGGCCGAATCGGTCCGAAAACATTCCAAATAACGGCTGCACAATCATGTAAGTGAACAATACAACGGTCATCACTACATTTGCAGTGCGGTCGTTCATATGCGCGGTATTGATCAGATACTTCTGCATGTAAGTCGTAAAGGTGTAGAAGATCAACGACCCGCCGGCGGTAAAGCCAAGAACGATCAGAAAAGCTCTTGTGTGATGTTTGAAAATTTCACGAAGAGAACCAGCTTCTTTACGTGAGCGGCTTTCAGCGGAAGACGTCTCGGTAAGTGAGGCCCTCAGGAACAACGCGACAACTGCGAAAGCCGCGCCAATGAAAAACGGAATGCGCCAACCCCACGCCCGCAATTCCCCATCAGTAAGAGACTGCTGGACCATGAGCACGACCAATGAAGCCAGCAACTGGCCGCCGATCAGCGTTACATATTGGAAGGACGCGTAGAAACCTCGCTTGCCCGGCAAAGCTACTTCGCTCATGTAAGTAGCACTAGTGCCGTATTCACCGCCGACCGAAAGCCCCTGGACCATTCGCGCTAGCAGCAGCAGAACGGGCGCCGCTGTCCCGATCATTGCGTATGTTGGCAATCCTGCGATGGCGAGCGAGCCTGCGCACATCATCAGCACGGAGATCATCATTGAATTCTTGCGGCCGTACCTGTCGGCGATGAAGCCGAAGATGTAACCGCCGATCGGCCGCATCAGAAAACCGATTGCGAAAACGGCGGCGGTCTGGAGAAGTTGCGTGGTTTGATCGCCGGTTGGAAAAAACGAAGGCGCGAAATACAGCGCTGTAAAAGCGTAGGCGTAGAAATCGTACCATTCGACTAGGTTGCCGGATGAGCTTCCGAATATCGCCCAAATTCGGCGGCGACGGTCAGCACGATCGAGGTCATGCCCAATAGCTATGGTCATTGCACTTCCCCACCAGTTTTTTGAAAACTGTACTCCTGACGATTTGGCTCAGCAAGGCGGACATACCTGAGCAGGACATCAGCCAGGAATATAAGGCGGCATCAACTCCCGGTTCCACGCGAGCACCGGATTCTCGAATTAGTAATCTGCGCCAGATTTGCTGCAGGAACACCTTGACTCGGCCGCATCAACTGATTCCTATAGAGGACTGAATGACTAGACGTTTGGAGGTAATGGATAAAAGGCTTCCGCTCTATCAGCGGGTGAGGGATCAGATTGCCCACGGGATCGGAAAAACTTGGCGTCCCGGCGATGCTATTCCGTCCGAGGCCGAACTGGCGAGAACGCACAGGGTCGCTTTAGGAACTCTTCGAAAGGCCTTGGACATCCTGGTTGCCGAAGGGTTGCTCGAGCGGTTTCAGGGAAAGGGAACATTTGTACGGCGAGCGAACTTCAATGCATCGCTATTTCGCTTCTTCCGATTTCAAACCGCCCAGGGAGAACGGCGGATCCCTGAAAGCAGGATCTTGCGGCTGCAGGTACTCAAGGGGCCCTCGGCCATCACGTCAGCACTTCGGCTGCCCGCACGTTCGGAAGTTATTCGATTGAATCGGCTTCGCTTTGCGAGTGAAGCGCCAGTTTTGTTGGAGGAAATCTGGTTACCGAAAGAAAAGTTCAAAGCACTTCTTAAGCTTGAGATTGTCGCGTTCGGAAATCTACTTTATCCCATGTACGAAACCTACTGTAATCAGGTGATAGCTTCGGCTGAGGAAACACTTACGGCAGAGCTTGCTCGGCCATCCGACGCAAAAATTCTCAGAGTACCGGAAGGAGCTCCGCTGATTGTAATTGAACGAGCTGCATTCGATTTTGAGAGGACTCCAATCGAGTGGCGGAGATCCAAGGGGCCCGCGGACCTTTATAAGTACAACGTTGAAATTCGCTAATAAGAGCGAAAGCCAAAAAGTTAAATATTAAGGTGCCTGGGGAGGTTGAACGTTCGCAGGTTTCGCGAGTTCTGCCTTTGCGCTCGTGCAGCCGTTCAACAGGCTATAGCCGATTCACACTTCAACAACCTCCAGTCAGGGCGTCATGATCTCAGCTGTCACGAATTCTCTGACCTGTGAGGCCAAGACGACCCGGAATGTTGCGCTTCACCTTCGAGACTTTGGTTGCAACGGAGAAAGAAAGGAAAGGAGCGAACTGCGAGTTATTTAGGGCTGCTGACGCTGCGCGCCGGGTTAATTAAGGCACCCTCCGTGCGAAGGCCTACCCAGAGTCGCCGCGATCGCGGACCGATTGATGAGTGGAGCCCGAAGCAGGCTACCCTATTCCAAAAAATCACGAACGCGGCAAATCGCGAAGTGGCAAAGGGAGGTTGGCATGCAGGCGAACACAACTGGGCAAGCAGCAGCCGTCGCTGAGGCAGCGCCTCCGGAAAACCGCGAAGTCGACGATCGCTTTTGGCCAAAGGGCTGGTGGAAACTTCTTGATTTTCGGATCGGGATTATTCCGTTTCCGGTCTACGTCCTTCTGTTCATTCTGATTGTTGGCTTCGCCATAAGCGGCTCGGTGCCCTCCGAGGTGTCGATGTTCATCGCCATCTTGGCCGTCGGCGGATTTACCTGCGCGGAATTGGGGAAGCGGCTTCCGATTCTTCGCAACGTAGGGGCAGCGGCTATCTTTGCGACATTCATTCCATCGGCGCTTGCTTATTATCACTTGCTACCCGATCCGATCCTGAACCTCGTCGTCGACTTCACAAAATTCACTAACTTCCTTTATCTGTTTATTGCGTCCATTATCGTCGGCAGCATCCTGAGCATGGACCGGCAGGTCCTGATCAAGGGATTTCTCAAGATATTCGTCCCGCTTGCGGTCGGCTCGATCGTCGCGGGAGCAGTGGGCACTGCCGTCGGCGTGATGCTGGGGCTGGGTGCTTACCGCACGTTCTTCTTCATCGTGGTCCCTATCATGGCGGGCGGCGTCGGAGAGGGCGCAATTCCGCTGTCGGTCGGCTATTCGGAGATAATGCATCAACCGCAAGGAGAGCTCTTTGCACAGGTTCTCCCACCAGTCATGCTTGGCAGCCTTACCGCGATTCTTTTCGCTGGGACGCTGAACTTCGTTGGAAAGCGCTATCCGCACCTCACCGGCGAAGGCCGACTTCAGCCTGGTGAGCATGACGACATGCAGCCGGCTCAGGAAGAGATCACTGGCAACATGGATGTCAGCACGATCGCGGCAGCTGGGATGGTCGCCATATCACTGTATCTCGTCGGTGTCATGTGTCATAGCCTATTCGGGCTTCCCGCTCCCGTGGCAATGCTTTTCATCGCGGTCATCGTCAAACTGACCAGGGCAATTTCCCCGCGCCTGCAGGAGGGCGCATTTGTCGTTTACAAATTCTTCTCAACGGCGGTCACCTATCCATTGCTGTTTGCGATCGGTGTGGCTTTGACTCCGTGGGATAAATTAGTGGCGGCCTTCAACCTTCCAAATCTCGTTACGATCATTGTCACTGTAGCAACGTTGATGGGGACGGGCTTTGCGATAGCGCGTTTCCTGAACATGTATCCGATCGATGTAGCGATCGTGAATGCCTGTCATAGCGGACAGGGAGGCACCGGAGACGTCGCCATCTTGACGGCGGCCAACCGGATGCAGCTCATGCCGTTCGCGCAGATCGCGACGCGGATTGGAGGAGCGATTACCGTGACCGTCGTGCTGATCATCTTGTCGCGAGTGACTTAGGAGAAGGCTGAGCATCACAGGCTTCATCGCATCCGGAAAATTTCGACGCTCCGATAAGTTCATGCACCAGTGTCCTAACGGCTTTCGAAAGGGGACTTCTGATGACAAGCGGTATGCCGCAGCGAAGGTTTCCCGCAACACTCATTCCGGGTGACGGCATCGGCCCGGAGATCGTGAAATCGGCGGTCGATATTCTCGATGCGCTCGGCTCTCCATTCGAATGGGACATCCGTCAGGGCGGGTTGGCCGCCATCGAGGAGAATCGCGATCCGTTGCCGCAAGCTACTCTGGACAGCATCCGCCAAACGCGACTTGCCTTGAAGGGTCCCTTGACAACACCTGTCGGTGGGGGTTTTCGATCGATCAATGTTCGTCTGCGCGAGGAGTTCGGACTTTACGCCAACGTGCGTCCGGTTCGAAGCATGGTTTCCGGGGGCCGATACGACGATATCGATATCGTGCTGGTCAGGGAAAACCTCGGAGGGCTCTATGTGGCCTTCGAACACTACATTCCTATCGGAGAAGATCCGCACGCAGTCGCCATTTCGACCGGCGTCAATACCCGCGAAGGATCGCGCAAGATAATCGAATTCGCATTCGACTACGCCCTCAAGAACGGTCGCAAGAAGGTCACAGTCGTTCACAAGGCCAACGTTCTTAAGGCATTAACCGGCGTGTTTCTTGAAGTCGGCCGTGAGGTCGCGAAGAAATACGAGGGCAAGGTGAAGATGGACGATCGCATCGTTGACGCGACGGCTATGCAGTTGGTCATGAACCCCTGGCAGTTCGACGTCATCGTCACCACTAACCTGTTCGGCGATATCTTGTCCGATCAGCTTGCCGGACTTGTCGGTGGTCTCGGAATGGCTCCCGGAGCCAATATCGGACCAGATGCCGCGATATTCGAAGCCGTGCACGGCTCAGCCCCGGATATCGCCGGCAAGGGCATCGCCAATCCGCTCGCCCTGTTGCTCGCCGTCGGTTTGATGCTCGAGCATATCGATCGGCCGGAACTGGCAAATCGTCTCAGGACGTCCATCGATCAGGTTTTGCGGAAGGACGAGGTTCGCACACCGGATTTGGGAGGGAAGGCAACTACCACTGATTTCACTCAAAGCATCATCCGCCGAATCAACGAATAGCCAGCACGCGCGAATTGGCAAAAGGGGAGTGACGAAGTTGTCTGAAACCGATATCCAATTGCTCCTGACCGCGCTCGGTGGTGTAGCGTTGCTCGTGGTGCTAATCGTCACCCGAATCCGGCTGCACCCCTTGATTGCCCTGCTTGTGGTCTCGATCACGGTCGGCATCTTCGCCGGAATGGATATCGGCTCGATCGCCGGGGCTACCGTTGCCGGAGCCGGCCACACCCTAGGTGTCGTGGGAATCGTCATCGCTCTCGGCGCCATGCTCGGCAAGATACTCGCCGATTCAGGAGTTACGGAGACCATCGCCGACGCCATCCTCCGCCGGTCGTCCGACAACACGCTGCCTTGGGCCATGGCCTTCGCGGCATTCGTCGTCGGTATCCCGATGTTTTTCGAGGTCGGTCTTGTTGTCCTGATGCCATTGATCTTCAGCGTAGCGCGCAAATTGGAAAGCAAAGGAACGGTCAAAGGCTCGGCCTACGTGCTCTTGGGGGTGCCGGTAATCGCGGCGCTCGCATCGCTACACGGTATGGTCCCGCCTCATCCGGGTCCGCTCACCGCGATCGCTACCTTGAAGACAAGTGTCGGACCGACCATGGTCTACGGTTTTATTTCCGCGATCCCCGCGATCATCCTAGCCGGGCCGGTCTATGCGCGGGTTATTGCGCCGCGAATGACGGTACGCCCCGATCAGGCGCTGCTCGACCAGTTCACCGCATCCGGCGCGCAGACCTCCTCAGGCGCTGAAACAACTGCGGCGATACAAAAAGCTCCTGTCGGGGTCGGCATCCTCGCGGTACTGATGCCGGCGATCCTGATGTTGGCCAATACCCTAGGCGAGACGCTTCTTCCCAAGAGTTCCTGGGGCGCCAAGGTCACCGCTTTTCTTGGTGATCCCATGATTGCCATGCTCGCCGGCGTGCTCTTTGCCTCAACCACCCTGGTGTATCTCCGCGGCGGCAGTACTGAAAAGCTGCGCGAGGCACTCAGTGCCAGCCTCAAGCCGATTGCAGGTATCTTGCTGATCATAGCGGGCGGCGGCGCATTTCAGCAGATTCTTGTGAAGGCCAAGGTTGGCGACGCCATCGTGCATCTCACGCAGCATTTCTCGCTGCCGCCATTATGGCTTGGCTGGCTGATTGCCATGCTGCTGTCTGTTTCCACGGGCTCGGCGACCGTCGGAATCGTCGGAGCAGCCGGGTTGCTGGCGCCTCTGGCGTCCGCCAATCCATCCCTCAATTTGCCGCTGCTTGCCCTTTCAATTGGATCGGGGTCCCTGTTCTTCAACTACGCCAATCATGCCGGCTTCTGGCTGGTGAAGGAATCCTTCGGGATGACGATGGGCGAGGCCACGATGACAATTTCGGTCATCCAATCAATCGTCGCTCTTGTGGGCCTGGGCATGGTGCTTTTCATGAACTTATTTCCCGCATTGCCGTCATGAATTCATCGAGGAAGACATGGGGCTGACGTCTGAGACCAACATTGCGAAAACAGAGTTGAGCTATTGGCGTTCAAACGAAAGATCAGGAGAACGAAAATGCCGAAGGGGTCAGATCTAATCGTCGCAGCTCTCGAGAACGAGGGCGTTGATCGCATCTTTGGGGTTCCCGGCGAAGAGAACCTGGACGTGGTGGAAAGTTTGCGCAACTCCTCCATCAAATTGATCCTGACCCGCCACGAGCAAGGCGCGGCCTTTATGGCGGCGACCCACGGCCGTCTCACCGGAAAGCCCGGCGTCTGCATCACTACGCTCGGTCCCGGCGCGCTGAACCTGACGACGGGTGCGGCCTACGCGTTGCTCGGCGGGATGCCGATGATCATGCTGACCGGGCAAAAAGGCATCATGAGCAGCCGTCAGGCGAAATTCCAAATTGTCGATGTCGTCAGCGCCTTCAAGCCGCTTACGAAGCTTTCGCTGCAAATCGTCAGCACGAGCAGCATACCTACCATCGTGCGCGATGCCTTTCGCATTGCGATGGAAGAGCGGCCGGGTCCCGTTTTGTTGGAATTGCCGGAGGATGTAGCAGGAGAGGAGGCTGAAGACGTCGCAATGGTGGCGCAACATCCGATCGAAATTCCGGTGGCGCATCGCGCCTCGCTGGATCGCGCCGCCGAAATGATTCTCAAGGCAAAGAGGCCATTGATCATGCTCGGCGCCGCGGCGTCGCGCCCGCGAAGCACGGCTGGAATTGGGGGGTTCGTCCGGCGCACGAAAATTCCATTCTTTACGACGCAGATGGGCAAGGGAACCGTCCCTGGCGGAAGCAATCTCTATATGGGGACGGCAGCCCTCAGCGAGCGCGACTATGTCCACGAGGCCGTAGATCGCGCCGACCTGATCATTGCCATTGGTCACGAGACGATCGAGAAACCACCTTTCATTATGGGCCCCAAGGGCCCGCAGGTGATTCACGTAAGTTACACGCCCGCCAATGTGGAGCGGGTATACTTTCCGCAGTGTGAAGTCGTGGGTGACGTCGGGCCAAGCCTTGAATTGCTGGCCGACCGCGTCGAGGGACGGCTGCACAACGCCGGCGCGCTGCTTAGTCTTCGTGAAGGCATCCTGAATCGCATTATCGATCGTGCCACCGAGGATCGCTGGCCGCCAACCCCGCAACGCATCGTGCACGATGTTCGCCAGGTCATCCCGGAGGATGGCATCGTTGCGCTAGATAACGGAATGTACAAGATTTGGTTCGCGCGAAACTATCGAACCTATGTGGCGAACACGCTGCTGCTGGACAATGCCCTGGCAACCATGGGTGCTGGTTTGCCGTCTGCTATCATGGCTGCAATCCTTCATCCCGAGCGGCGCGTGCTCGCCGTCTGCGGCGATGGCGGCTTCATGATGAATTCGCAGGAAATGGAAACCGCAGTTCGCCTCAGATTGAATCTCGTTGTATTGATTCTGGAGGATAGGGCGTACGGCATGATCCGCTGGAAGCAGGCCGTGGATAGCTTTCCCGATTTCGGCCTGACCTTCGGAAACCCGGATTTTGTGAAATACGCCGAGAGCTATGGTGCGAAAGGTTCCAAGGTCGAACGCACAGCCGAATTGATTCCAACGCTTGAGCGAGCCTTCAAGAGTGGAGGGGTGCATCTCGTTTCGGTTCCGATCGATTACAGCGAGAACACGCGTGTGCTGATCGACGAGCTTCGCGAGAAGTTGAAACAAGTCGATGAACCGGTGGCGTAGGCCGGATGACGTCATCGCGGAAATGACGAGGCGCAGGCTTTGCCAAGACTGAACGTCAAGGTGCCGCAGCCTTGGCTTTGCATTCGGAGGGTTGATTGTAATCCAGATGGTAGGAGAGTGCTATGAGTGACAGGATCAGCGAGCAGACTGAAAAGATGCGCGAGATGGCACAGGCCACCCTCGATAAAGCGAAGGAGGCCGTGTCGAAGTACATGGCCGAGTCGCAAAAAATGCGCGAGAAAGCCGACTCCAGTGTGCGAGCCACCTACTCAACCGCCAAGGAGGTGAATGAAAAGGCTGTCGCGTTTGCCGAAGCGAATGTCCGGGCGGGGTTCGAACTTGCAGAGCGCCTTTTGCAGGCGAAAGACCCGCAAGAGATGGGTCTTGTCTATCAGAATCATCTGAAAGAACAGATGGAAAAAATGAATGAGCAGTTCAGGGAGCTCGGCAGCCTGATAAGCAAGCCGGCGCCGGTCGATTTGAACAAATAGGAATCCGTAGCTCCGCGCCAAGCTGCCGCCTCGCTTGAGGCGCACTTCGGAGGGGATGACCAGACAATTTGAAGGTCGTTAAGCCCGCTTGGAGGCGCATCGCCGGCAAGCGGCGTTCGATCGGGAGGGATACCCATGAAGTCTTTCACGTTCCAGGCGCCGCCGAACATCCTTTTTGAGGTAGGCGCATCGAAAAAGCTCGCTGAACTGGTCTCCTTGTACGGCGCGAAGCGCGTGCTTCTCGTCACCGACAAGGGTGTTCGCAATGCGGGCCTGACCGCAAGCGCCGAGGCAGGCCTGCTTGCGAACGGCTGCGAACTTAGTGTGTTCGACGACGTCGAGGCGGACCCACCGTCGCATGTCATCGAACGAGCGATCGCGCTCTGCCGTGAAAAGAGGATCGAGCTCGTCGCCTCGATCGGTGGCGGCAGTGCGCTCGATACTGCGAAGCTCGTCGCCTATCTCGCCAAGACTCCTGACCGCCTCGATGACATCTACGGCGTTGGCCTTGCCAAAGGAGAGCGTCTTCCGCTGCTTCTGGTACCGACGACGGCCGGAACTGGCTCGGAGGTGACGCCGATTGCGATCGTAACGACACCGACGACGGAAAAAAAAGGTGTCGTCTCCCCCCGGTTGTTGCCGGATTGGGCGATCCTCGACCCGGAGTTGACGCTCGGCCTGCCTGCGTACGTCACCGCCGCGACCGGCATCGATGCCATGGTGCACGCGATTGAGGCCTACACCAGTCGGCACAAGAAGAATCCGATGTCGGATCAGCTTGCGCGACAGGCCCTTGCTCTGCTGTCGTCGAATGTACGTGCAGTTTGCGCGGATGGCTCAAATCTTGAAGCTAGATCGCACATGCTTTTGGGGTCGATGTTGGCCGGGATGGCATTCGCCAATTCACCGGTCGCGGCGGTGCACGCGCTCGCCTACCCGATTGGCGCGATATTTCATGTACCGCATGGTCTATCGAACGCTTTGGTCCTGACGCAGGTACTCCGGTTCAACTTGCCGGAAGCGGAAACACTTTATGCTGAGCTCGCGCCAATCATCGACCCCAAGTCGCAGGGGATGAGCGTCAGTCAGCAGGCACGGATTTTCGTCGATGCGGTGGCTTCAATTTGCCGGGACTGCAACGTTCCTGCTTCCCTTGCCGATGTCGGCATTGCAAGGAGCGATTTAAAAAAGCTGGCCGAGGATGCGATGAAACAAACGCGTCTTCTCGTCAACAATCCGCGGGAGCTCAGTTTCGAGGACGCGCTGGCGATTTACACGGAAGCTTTCGGAAACAGGGCTGCCGCCTGATCGGAACGACGGAAGAAATAGGCGTCGGCTGAAGTTGCAACGCGAGGAGCACGATGAGCGAGAAGGACACGTCGTCTGTCAACGCCCCGGATGCGGCCCTTGAATGGGCGAAGCTATGGCAAACGATGGCGGAATCCTCCAACCGCATCGTTGAGGCGTGGTCGGGCTCGATGGCGCCGTTCGTGCTGGCTCGGTTGTCGGAGAGGCCTGGCGGGTTCGGCGATGGCAATGAGATATCGGCAGCCATCGAGAGGATGGCACAGGGTCCGCGGCTCGCCGATGTGTGGGACATCGACCGCAAAATGGCTTTGGCCTTTGGCGCCTGGATCGAGATGCGCCAGCGTCTTGCTAGCTATAGTGCCGTGGCCTCCGCGCCTTGGGCCGAGGCATCGAAACGGTTTCTTGCAGCGATGTCCGCGACGGGCGCGGGGCCGGCGCCGGATTCAAACTGGCGCGAAACGTTTGCGAAGTGGAGCGAAATCTCAAACGAGGAACTGATTCGGAACCAACGAACCGACAGTTTTCTCCAGGCACAGAAGGAGCTCCTTCAGGCTGGCCTGCAATTGCGGAGCCGGCAGGATGACGTGGCGGAGGCGGTCGCGGCGATGCTCGGTCAACCGACACGCAAGGATTTCGACGAGGTGACGCGACAATTGACCGAACTTCGACGCGAAGTCCGCGCGCTTGAACGTCTGGTGCAAGCTCAAAATCCTGATCCGAGACATGCCGAACGTGCCGAATAAACAGCCATGCGGTGCCGCAGCAAGGCGACGTACCTTCGGGAAGGAATTCAATTGGGGGGTCAACGACGCGTTATGAGTAATCAGGAAAACAAAGCCTCCCGCTTTGTCCGTGACATGGCGGCAAATACGGAGAAAATGCTGAGGGCGACGGAACTCATCGCTAGGACAAGGGATGAGGATGTCAACATTGGTACGACGCCGAAGCGTCTTGTCATGCGCCGCGACAAGGTAGAGCTGTTTCATTATGAGCCCATGGCGGAAGCCACCGCAAGGACGCCGGTGCTTCTGGCATACGGCTTGATCGGGCGATACACGATGGCCGACCTGCAGCCCGATCGCTCACTGGTGCGAAGTCTGTTGTCCAAGGGGCTCGATCTATGGCTGATCGATTGGGGCCAACCTGGCCGAACCGAGCGCTGGCTCACGATTGACGATTACGTGGATGACTACATCGACGCGGCAGTTGACCGCATCCGTCGGGATACCGGACATGACCGGGTGACGCTTCTCGGCATCTGCGAGGGCGGGGTCTTCACCACCTGCTATGCGGCCCTTCATCCGGAGAAGGTCCAGAATCTTGTGCTTACCATCACGCCAATCGACTTTCATGCCGATGTCAAGGACGAGGCGGCGCATCATGGCTTTCTGAACATCTGGACTCGCAGTCTTGATCCGGAGGATATCGACAAGCTGGTCGACACTTATGGTGTGTTGCCGGGCGAATTCATGAGCTCGGTGTTTTCGATGATGACGCCGATGCGATCGCTGACGAAATACAATGTCGATCTCATCGACGTTGTCGATGACGAAGCCAAATTCATGAATTTTCTTCGGATGGAGAAGTGGCTCGCGGACCGCCCGCATCATCCCGGCGAGGCTGCAAAGCAGTGGCTGAAGGAACTATATCAAGAGAATCGTTTGGTTCACGGCAACTTTGTCCTGTCGGGCCGATCTGTCGATCTCGGATCGATCACGGCTCCCGTCCTCAACGTTTTCGCGCTCGACGATCATATCATTCCGCCCGACTGCTCGCGCACGCTTGGTGCGAAGATTGGCAGCAACGACTATACGGAGATCCCCCTGCCGGGTGGGCATGTCGGACTGTTTGTCTCAAGCAAATCGCAGGGTAAGCTCAGCCAAAGCATCGCCGACTGGCTGCTGGCCCGCGATGCGACATTCGCGAGTAAAGCCTGATGCGCAACAAGGTCGTCGATGCCGCGGAGGCGGTTGCCATCATCCGATCCGGCGATACGGTCGCCTCGTCCGGGTTCGTCGGGGTCGGCACGCCTGACGAAATCATCAAGGCGCTGGAGCAGCGCTTTGTCCAGACCGGAGAACCGCGCGATCTCACGCTGGTGTTCGCTGCAGCCCCCGGCGATGGCGAGGACCGGGGGCTCAATCGTCTCGCCCATCCAGGCCTGATCAAACGCCTGGTCGGCGGGCATTTCGGTCTGGTGCCGAAACTGGCGCGAATGGCGGTCGACAATCATGTCGAGGCCTACAATCTGCCGCTTGGATGCGTTTCACATCTGTTTCGGGAGATCGCTGGACGCAAGGCCGGCCTGCTTTCAAAGGTCGGCTTGGGAACTTTCGTCGATCCGGCCAATGGCGGCGGAAGACTGAACAAACGGACCACCGAAGAACTGGTGCGGCCGCTGGAGATCGATGGCGAGCCGTGGCTCTTCTACAAGGCATTTCCGATCAATGTCGCGATTATCCGGGGAACGACTGCTGACCGAAGCGGCAACATCTCGATGGAAAAGGAGGCGTTGACCCTCGACAATCTCGCACTCGCAACGGCGGCCAAGAACTGCAAGGGGTTTGTCATTGCCCAGGTCGAGCGGATCGCCGCATCAGGTTCGCTCAATCCGCGGCAGGTCAAAATTCCCAGCGTATTGATAGATTGTGTCGTCGTTGCGCAGCCCGAAAATCATGCCCAAACCTATGCTACCGGCTACAACGGGGCATTCTCGGGTGAATTGCGTGCGCCCCCCGATCGCAACGTGCCGCTGCCGCTGGACAACCGCAAGATCATCGCGCGGCGTTGCGCGCTAGAACTTCCGATGGGAGGCGTCGTCAACCTTGGTATCGGAATGCCCGAAGGTGTTGCCTCGGTCGCTGCTGAAGAAAAGCTGCTTGACTTCGTTACGCTGACCGCCGAGCCCGGGATCATTGGCGGGATTCCCCAAGGAGGTCTCGATTTTGGCGCCGCCGTTAACGCTGAGTCGATCATCGATCAGAACCAGATGTTCGATTTTTACGACGGCGGAGGATTGGACTTGGCGTGCCTCGGCATGGCGCAAGTCGATAGCCGCGGCGATGTCAATGTCAGCCTTTTCAACGGCCGCCTTGCCGGCGCCGGAGGCTTCATCAACATATCCCAGAATGCACGCGAACTGATCTTCGCGGGAACATTCACGACCGGCGGTCTCAAGACCGCTGTCGTGGATGGTAGGCTTAAGATAATAAAAGAGGGAAAATCATCGAAATTCGTCGACAAGGTCGATCAAATCACGTTTTCAGGGCTTCTCGCGGCCGCCAATGGACAGCCTGTCCTTTACGTAACCGAACGATGTGTTTTCAAATTGATACCAGATGGGCTCGAGCTGATCGAAGTCGCGCCAGGCATCGACGTCGAGCGCGACATTCTCGCGCTCATGGGATTTCGGCCGATCGTCCGCTCGCCGCAAGCCATGGATGCTTCGCTCTTCAGCGAAGCCTTGATGCGGCTTGATGACAGACTTCTCAACCGTCCCTTGTCCGAACGATTCCTGTTCGACGAAAACCGCAACACGCTGTTTCTCGGCCTCGACGGCTACCGGGTTCACAAGTCAGCCGATGTAGAAGCGATTCGTGAAGCCGTCCTGGCGATCTTTGCCCGGGTTGGCCATCGCTTTTCTGCGGTCATCAACTATGATTCTTCGGACATTGCGCCCGATATTGCTGACGATTGGTTTTCGATGGCCGCAGACGTCGAGCGCATCTGTTACGATCATGTTTCGCGCTATACGACTAGTGCGTTCATGCGCTTGAAGCTCGGCGATGCCTTGTCCCGCCGCAATGTCGCTCCTCATATTTTTGAGACGTCGGCCGACGCTCACCAATTCGTGGTCAAATAACCAATGGGATTGAAGTTCTCTGAGCCGCAACGAACCTTGATGAAACCACTTCCCTCGGTGGTCGTGAAAAACAACCAACTGGTCCTGATCGAGTAGGGTACCTTCGAGGGGCACGAAACCGACATGCCGATGCAGTCGCCGCGGTCCAGCGCGGGAGCAACGCGGAGCTTATCCTGGGATGGCCGTCGGGCTCGTCATTCTGTGCATGGCGCTCGGCCTGCCGCGACATTCCGCCATCGCGCTTCGGTCCTTCAGCCGAGCCGCCGGACAGATTGCCCAGTGTTGGAGCAGCGCATGCAGGGTTTTGTGATGCGTCCGCGCGCCAAATACTCGGGAAGGTCGCCTCTACCGTCCTGATGCAGCTCCTGACGCAAAGCAACGGGACACGGGCTGGATCACGAGGTCGTTTAAGGTCGCGTCCCCCGATGTCAAGGACCCAACGGCAGCATCCCCTACGTTCCTCCGGAGTGCGGCGGCCGACCCAACTGCGAGGCCTATGTGACAGGAAATCCCAATCATTGACGCATTGCATCTTTACCTGTCCGAGACCTTCATGAAAAATCCTGATCGAAAATGTCTACGGGTGCCAGCTAGGGTAAGGGCATCCATCTGGCCTAAGGCAGGCACCAAAAATTAACGAAAAATCCGGGCCGATTGGGAGGCAGCTGATGGAAAATGCCTATGTGCGTATCGTGCTCAGCCTTCTCGCTGCGCTATGTGCGGGCGGCTTAATCGGGCTTGAGCGCAGCCGCCGTGGCCGGCAGGCCGGCTTTCGTGAGCACACGCTGGTCTGCCTCGCTACCTGCCAGCTTATGCTCATCAGCATTTTCGATTGGCATGGCACGACGCTGATCGCCCATGCCTACGATGCATCGGCCGGCCGCATCATCCAGGGCGTGATGAGCGGCATCGGCTTCCTCGGTGCCGGCGGCATCATCAAGGAAGGCTTCTCGGTGCGCGGCGTGACGACCGCCGCTTCGATCTGGATAACGGCATCAATTGGCATCCTCATCGGCGTCGGTTTCTACTTCCCGGCGCTCGTCACGACACTCCTGACTTTGGGGACGATGACCCTGCTGCGCCGATGGGAGGAGCGGCTACATCGGCGACTCGAATTGAAGTTGCATCTGCGTCAGCAGCGCGACGGAGCGCTACACGAGCCGGCGATCCTGTCGCTCGTCGCGGTGCACGGGTTTACCGCCTCTTCACTCAGCGCCTATGGCGCCGGCGACGGCCGCTTCCTCGACTATAAGGCCATTCTCACCACCGTTGATGAGACATCCAGTCGCCGCCTGATCGAAACCCTGACCAACGACCCTCGCTTCGTCGAGTTCGGGCTCTCGCCGCTCGAATAGGCTCCTCGATCAGATCAATTCTCCGGAACGGAAACATCTACGAAATCTGCGGAATTTGGCGCCGATAGCTCATCGACTCGGAATATGGTGAAGAGCGAGGTCGCGTCCCACTCCATCGTCGGCGGCAGCGTGAGTAGGCGATCGTTTGATCGGCACGAACATGAGGTCGATCACCGCTTGCTGCGCCGTCCGCATCAATGTCGGGGACCAGAAATCGACCTGGCCGCCGACGAGTAGACGAAGGTGACGGCGCTGTTGGCCAAGCCGGTCAGCACGTTGCTCCCGAGAATCGGTCACCGTCGCAAGCGCTGGGGACCAGGAACGGAAAGAATGCGGCCAAGCATGTGCAGCAGATCGGCTTTCCCGAGGGAGTCAACGTCTGGCTTGATCTTGAGGGAGCCACGACCTCAACACCGCACGAGACGATGATCCCGTACTGCAACGCATGGTTCGCCGAGGTTGGGGGCGCGGGATTCGTATCCGGAGTATATGTCGGAGCCAAGGCGATTCTGACTGGGAACGAGCTGTTCTGGCGTTTGACGACCAAACATTATTGGAAGTCAGGAAGCAGGGTTCCCGACATTCCGCATCGCGGTTAAGCCACCGCAGGTCGGCTCTCTCCTTGCACAGGCAGTCGACCTTAGCACGCATCCGGACGAGCAGTGCCTCGGCCGAGACCGTCGAGGCACCGGCCCGCTGCAGCATCCGGATCTCGCGCTCCTGAGCCCGGATCTGTCCGCGCATCCCACGCGACGCTTCCGCTTAGCGGACGAGATTGATCGTGATGTTCTTCGTTTGTGTAAAGCTGTCGAGCATGCCGGCCAAGGAAAACTCGCGCCCCAGGCCGCTTTGTTTGTAACCGCCGTAAGAATGGCCGGGCAGCTGACCGGCGCCCTGATTGACCTGCACCCAGCCCGCCTCGATGTCGCGCGCAGCGCGCAACGCCTTGCCGATGTCGTGCGTCCAGACATAGGCGGCAAGACCATAGTGAGAGTCATTGGCCATTCGGATCACTTCTCCTTCGTCGGTCCACGGGATTGCCACCAGTACAGGACCGAAGATCTCCTCGCGGGCTAGGCGCCAATCATTTGTGCCCTGAGCGAAGATAGTAGGTCGCAGAAAGTATCCATTGCCGAGGGATTTGTCGTCGCGCGGATGGCCGCCGCACAAAAGCTTCGAGCCGCTCTGGTCGAGACCTTCCTGGATGTAGCTGCAGACCTTGTTGAACTGGCGCTCGTTGATGATTGCGCCGACGTCCGTTTCTTCAGCCAAAGGATCGCCGACGCGCAGCTTTGAGGTTGCCTCGACTAAACGCTCGAGGATGTTGTCGTAGATTTTGCTGTGGATGAATAGACGGGATCCAGCCGTACAGGATTGGCTTTGCCTGGTGAAGCGCATGGCGGCGACGATGCCTTCGATCACCCAATCCTCGGTCGCATCTGGATAGACGATCGACGGGCTCTTGCCCCCGAGTTCCAGAGAAACCGGTAGGAGGCGCTTCGCGGCGGCTTCCATGACTAGCTTGCCGACCGCAGTCGAACCGGTGAACGAGAGCTTTGCAACGAGGGGATGATTGAGCAGGGGCGCCCCGCATTCCTGGCCGGTACCGCTCAACATGTTTAATGTTCCGGCGGGAAGAACCTGCGCACAGATCTCGGCAAGGGCCATAACGGCCAGGGGAGCGTCCTCGGCGGTTTTCATGACCATGGTATTTCCCGCGCATAGTGCCGGGCCTATTTTCACCGCGGCAAGCAGGAAAGGCGCGTTCCACGGGATCACGGCTGCGACCACGCCCAACGGTTCGCGTTGCGTAAAGCTCAAGAGGTCGTGGCTCAGAGGCAAGGTCTCGCCCTTGAGCTCGGAGGCAAGGCCGCCGAAGTAGCGGAAGATATCGGCGGCGATCTTCACTTCGGGGCGAGCCTGCGTTCTAAGAGCGTTGCCGGTCTCCTCCGCAATCTTCCAGGCGAGCTTCTCATGTTCGGCTTCGATCTTTTCGGCGATCGTCTGGAGTAGGCGCCCTCGCTCGCGGGACGCCACTCGCCGCCACGATTCAAATGCTGCGAGAGCCTTTTTAACGGCAAGATCGACGTCCTCGGCCGCTCCGCGCGGGACCGTGGCAATGATTTGGCGGCGGCCGGGATTCTCCACGGCAATTGTCTCTCCTGACTGCGCCGGCACCCATTCGCCGCCGATCAGCATGAGTTGCCTCTGCACTTTCTGGTCGCTGACTACAGTGTTCATGTTGTCCTCCGATTTTGGTCTTATTCAGCGGTGGCGATTAGGTTTGTACCGGCGGGGCGCATATGGCCTGCGCCGGATGTTCGATCTCTGTTAAACTGCGAGCGCGCCGATCCGAGGATCAAAGTCTAGTTGACCGCGCTTTTTCAGGTGCGCCGCGCCATCTCGACGACCAAGTCGGCGAATACGCGGCCGCCGATGCTGATGTGGTCGCGCATCGCCTTGCCAGCTGTCTCGCTGTCGCCCTTAGAAATGGCCTTCACGATCTGGCCGTGATCGGCAAATGACTGGCGTATTCGCCCCGGCTTCTGGAACGGGTATCTGCGGTACACCCGCAGACGGCTACGTACGTCTTTGACACTTGTTTCCAAATAGTCGTTACACGAACCGCGATAGAGCAGTTCGTGGAACTCCTTATTGATCGCGTCATATTCCTCGAAGTCTTCGCTCGGAATGCATGCCTCGCTGCGGCGATGGATCTCCTGCAACTCGTCGCGGTCGGCGGCCGACATGCGTAAGGCGGTGAAGGAAACTTCGCGCCTTCGGTCGAAGCCATAGGCGGGACATTCTCGACAGTTGCCATGCTGGAAGAGGATCCTGCCGCGTTTCTCTACACTTCTGGCACGACGGGGCGTCCAAAGGAAGCCGTCTTTTCCCATCGGGCGTTGTCGTACTCGGCGCAGACCTTGGCCGCACAATGGGGATTTTCGTCTCCGGACGTTTTGCTTCATACCCTGCCTATCTTTCACAGCCATGGTCTCTTCATTTCGTTCAACGTTGCCCTGGTAAGCGGAGCGCGCCTCTTGCTCCGCAGCAAATTCGATGCGGCCGACGTAATTGAAGCGCTTTCGCGATCGACCGTGTTCATGGGCGTGCCGACCTTCTATCATCGCCTGTTGGCACTCCCGTCGCTTACGAAGGACGCCTGCCGTAACGTGCGGCTGTTTGTGTCTGGATCTTCCCCGTTGTCTGCCGACGTGCATCAGGAGTTTGAAGCTCGAACGGGACAACGTATCTTGGAGCGCTACGGTTCAACGGAGGCGATGATCCTTTGCTCCAATCCCCTTGTTGGGGAGCGACGACCTGGATCCGTGGGCCTGCCTATCCCGGGCGTAGACTTGCGCATCGCCGGGCAGGCGGACCAGGCGTTACCCGTCAGAAGCATCGGGATGATTCAGGCCCGCGGACCGGGACTTTTCTCCGGTTACTGGAATAAGCCGGATCAAACTCGCGAGGAGTTCACCGCCGACGGCTTCTTCAGGACCGGGGACCTCGGCCGCGTTGACGACAAAGGATACGTATCGATCACCGGGCGGGCAAAGGATCTCATCATCAGTGGCGGCTACAATGTCTACCCCACCGAGGTGGAAGCGGTTATCGATGAAATGTCCTCGGTGCGACAGCGGTGGTCGGTGCGCCCCATCCCGACTTCGGCGAGTGCGTGGTTGCCTTCGTCATTCCCGCAGACCAAGATCATCCGCCTGCGGCCGCCGAAGTCATCCAGCGCGTCAAGAATTGCCTAGCCAACTATAAGGTTCCAAAGCAAGTCATTGTCGTGGACGCGCTGCCGCGCAATACCATGGGTAAAGTGTTGAAGAACGAACTCCGGGCCTCGCTCGTCAATTCGTCATGAAGGCCTACGGCGTGGAAGTTTCCTATCTCGTCGGCGCAAAACGCCTGCGATGGGGCGAACATGAGAGCTCTGCTCGTTAGCAACTATACTTCGGTTGACGTCCTCCGTTTGCAGGACGTGCCGAGCCCCGTGGTAGCGCGAGGTTACGTGCGCGTCCGGGTGAAGGCCGCTGGAATCGGCTTCGTCGACGCGCTGAAGATTGCGGGCCGGTATCAGACCAAGGATGCCCTTCCGTTCGTGCCAGGTATGGAATTCTCCGGAATTGTCGACGAGGTCGGCGACGACGTAACACAGCCCAAAGTCGGGGATCGCGTCTTCGGATCGGCGCCGCGAGGTGCTCTGGCCGAAGAGATTTCTGTTGCCGCCGCTGAATTGTCGAGAATTCCCGATAATGTGTCGTTCGTCCAGGCGGCGGCTGTTCCGGTTAACTATCTGACTGCGGCCTACGGCTTGATCGAATTGGCAGAACTCCACGCCGGACAAAACCTTCTTATCTTGGGCGGCGCGGGGGGCACGGGCACCGCCGCCATAAAAATTGGCAAAATGATCGGCGCACACGTGATTGCAGGTGCAGCGTCCGAAGAGAAGCGCGCGTTCGTCCGCGCTCAGGGCGCGGACCAAGCTATTGACTACACCGCCGAGGAATGGCGGAAGACCCTCGCAGAAATGACGGGTGGCAGACCGATGGACGTGGTCTTCGACGCCGTAGGCGGCGACATCTCACCCATAGCTTTCCGCACCTTGGGGTGGCGAGGGCAACACCTGGTCGTCGGCTTCGCCGCCGGAAAGATTCCGGCGTTACCGTTGAATATCGCGCTCCTCAAGGGCGCGTCTCTGGTCGGCGTGGACAGCGCGCAGATCCGTAAGCGCGAGCCGGACACCTACGATCGTCTCAGGAACGACATCGCAGCTTGGCTCGAAACCGGAGCAGTCGAAGCGCCCCCGACGATGGTTTTTCCGTTTGAGAGGTTTCTGGACGCCTTCGAAGCCATCAGCTCGCGACGGGCCGTCGGCAAGATCGTTGTTGAAATGAACCCATGAGGTTCGCTGGGGATGCGTAGGGTTTGGCCTCGGGGGCCGAGCTGCCGTATTCGGCCGGCGACGCTGGCTAGCTAGAGGCCGCGCGGTAAAAGGTAGCCATCGACGTCCGCCGCGAAACTCAACGTGGTGAGAATGTAGTCTCCGGGACCATCGGGGCATCAGATCGGCAGATCGAGTTGACGTTCTGTTCGGTCGTCGCCTTTCAGCGAGGAAAGCGAGACAGAAGCCGCACTGGTTTGGGAAACGGCATCTCGTCATGCAGCAGGCCGACGGCCACGCGATCGAGATCATCACGACTTCCGACGGCGGCGGGGAACCGAGGCACTCCGTTAGAACTACGGCGTTACACAGAACAGCCTCAGCATGCTGGTCCAGCTATTTTTCAGAACATGAGCAATATTGATCAGGAATTCAAGAACTGGTGAGAGCATGCTAGTTGCATCACCGTCCATAACAACATCGATCACTGGGAGAGTGATATGACGGAACGGGACTTATTCGAGAAGGGACTTGCCGTCCGGAAAGACGTACTTGGAGCCGATTACGTCGAAAAGTCGATCGCCGGAGCGGATGAGTTCACGCGAACCATGGCGGAATGGTCTACCGCTTATTGTTGGGGAGCATTGTGGACGCGGCCCGGCTTCGACCGCCGTAGCCGCAGCATCGTCAATCTTGCGATGATCAGTGCTCTCAACCGCCCACACGAACTGAAACTGCATGTCAAGGCGGCGCTCAAAAATGGCCTGACTCGTGACGAGATCAAGGAGATTTTTCTCCAGGTTGCAGTTTATGCGGGGGTTCCGGCCGGGATCGACAGCTTCCGTATTGCCCGAGAAGCTTTCAAGGAAGTGGACGGTGGGTGAACCCTCTCAGAGGCTCATTGAGCCGCCAGCGCAAGTCGTTTTCATCGGGCTCGGCAATATGGGCCAGCCGATGGCGGCCCGCCTGATCGAAGCAGGGTTCCGGGTTTGCGGCTTAGACAACACCGTCTCTGTGCGGAAGCGCTTCGAAGCCGAGACTGGCGGAACCGCAAGCGACAACATTGAAGCCGCAGTATCGTCCGCTACTGCTGTCGTTACGATGCTGCCCACGGGGAACGTCGTGCGGGCGGTGGTCGAGTCCATACATTCACATCTCCGGCCTGGAACGGTGATTGTCGATATGAGCTCGTCGGAGCCGATCGCGACGCGCAAGCTTGGCGAGCAGCTGATTGAAGCAGGCTACGGCTTCGTAGACGCGCCTGTTTCAGGAGGCGTGAAACGCGCCATTGACGGCACTCTAGCTATTATGGTTGGCGGAGATAATCAAACCATCGACCGCGTGGAACCGATCCTCAGACCAATGGGCCGCCCAATTTTCCGCACCGGCCCGCTCGGCTCCGGGCACGCCATGAAGGCACTCAACAACTACGTGTCTGGCGCGGGACTCATCGCCGCAGTCGAAGCTCTCAAGGTAGGGCGTGCCTTCGGCCTCGATCCCAACGTAATGGTCGACGTGCTCAATGCGTCTACAGGGCGAAATAACGCGACCGAAGTTAAGCTGAAGCAGTTCATAATCTCAGAGACCTATGGGTCCGGTTTTTTCCTCGGCTTGATGTCTAAAGACATTCGAACCGCAGATCGGCTGGCGAAAGAACTTGGAGTTGGCGTTCCACTTGCAGACACAACGGCCGACCTCTGGGACCAAGCAACCGAGCAACTCGGCGCCATGGCTGACCACACTGAGATCGCGAAATTCCGTTCGCCGGTAGAGTAAAATCTTCGGACCATCCGACACAATGGAAACCGCCATGACATCAATCTCAGCCTCAGTCCACCACGTGGCTCATTATCACACGATGGAGGAGAGAAGAAAGAGTGCTGTCCGCGGTGCTATCTTCTCTGAATTTATCGACATGTTCGACATCTATCTACCTGCAGTCGTTCTGTCACCGATGATGTTTTATTTTCAGCCACCTCAGCTATCGCCCGGATTGCAGACTATCCTCAGCTCACTTGTGTTCGTAACTACTCTGGTCGGCCGTCCGGTGGGCGCCACGCTATTCGGTATCGTCGCGGACCGCTTGGGCCGACGTACTGCTTCAATTTACTCCGTTAGCGGCTTCGCATTCGTTACTTTTTTGATCGCGCTACTCCCGAGTTACCAGGCCATTGGTGTTTTGTCCTATTTCCTTCTCGTGCTGTTGCGTTTTGCGGATGGCATCTTTCTCGGAGGCGGCTACACCGGTGCAATCCCCCTGGCTTTCGAATATTCCCAAAAGGAAAAGCGTGGGCTCGTAGGTGCACTTATTATGGTCGGCTTTCCGGCGGCTTACGTCGCCATCACTTTACTCTCAATGTTGATGTTTGCCCTTTTCCCGCTGCACGGCATCGACTCCCCGTACGCCCAGTGGGGGTGGCGCATTCCGTTTGTCATCGGCGCGGCACTCGCCGGTGTTTTGGCCCTGTACTACATCTTCAAAGTGGAAGAATCTGAGGTTTGGGAGGTTGAGACTGGCGAAAAGACAGAGAAGATGCCTTTGTCCGAGCTTGTTCAGGGAGAAAGTGGAAGAAATCTGTTGCAAGTTCTGTTGATGATGACTGGATTTTGGCTGACCCAGAACGTGATTACGATATTTGTTCCGACTACTCTCCTGCCAAATTTTCTGAAGCTGTCTGCATTCGAACTGACCTTGACTCTTCTGGTTTCGTACAGCGCGCTTATACTCAGCTATGTTGGCTCTGGTCTTCTGAGTCAAAAGATTGGCCGCAGACGTTTCTTTCTATTCCTTGGACCGATTATTGCGACAGTCGGTGCGGCAATAATGTACTACTTGTCGACTTCTAAGCAGATATCGTTCCCGACCGTTGTCGTCCTGGTCTGCCTCATGTCGATCATTGTAACCGCCCCCTGGGGGGTGATCATCACATATATAAACGAACGCTTCGTCACCGATGTGCGCGCAACGGGATTTGGTGTTGCGTTCAGTTTGTCGGTGATCATCCCTTCGTTCTATGCGTTTTATATGAGTTGGCTCGGTTACCTTATGCCATACAACACAACCCCAGCCGTTCTGTTGTTCATTGGAGGAATCATCGGCGCAATCGGAGCATCATTGGGGCCGGAGACCAAGGACGTAGATTTCTGAGTCGTGCTGAAGTGTCATTAATGACGTCCTTTTGTGGTGGCGGGGGTATGTCTCCGAAGAAAAGGTTGTGCGCTCGTATGGGGCTAAGAGAGGCGATCCCATGTCAGAGACCACCACAGGTAATCGCGAAGGCGTGCTTTCAAGTTTGCGCGCTCGCCTAGCAACTTCCCTAGCCCGCGATGAAGTTGCCGCGGCGGCTTTAGGCCTGAACGCAAGAATAAGATTTTCGACTGATCAGGGTGCCTCTGACATCTCTGCCGTGGATGGCGTGGTTACGATCAATGTCGCGTCTGGCTCGCCAGACGTTTGCATCTCTGCTCCGGACTCAGCTTGGAACTCCGCCCTAGAGGCACTGCCTCAACCTGGCTTTCAATCCTTTACGGCTTGGCAGATCGGCAATGAGCTTTTCACCGTCTCGGGGGAACCGTTGATCATCGCACAAGCGCGGCCTTTTCTTGAGATGTTGGTCGAGAACCTGCGAACGCATTGGCCTCAGCCAGAGGGGCTGACCCGGCGGAGCTTCGAAGGAGTGGTAGGGAGGTATCATCAAGTAACTGGCCCGTCTGGGATCCGCATTCCCATCTACACCGAAACGGCGGGGCACGGCCGACCGCTTCTATGCCTGCACACGGCCGGCGCAGATTCGCGTCAATATCATGGGCTTATGACCGATCTCGCTCTTTGTGAATCCTGGAAAATCGTCGCCTTCGACATGCCATTTCACGGACGCAGCCTTCCACCCCCCGACTGGGCCGGAGCCCGTTACAGGCTGAATCAGGCAAGCTATCTCAACTGGTGCGTCGCATTTATTGAACAGGTCTTACGGGAGCCGGTTGTGCTGGTCGGTTGCTCGATGGGAGCGGGGATTGCCATGGTGCTCGCGGCCGACAGGCCCGACCTTGTCTCCGGCCTGATCGCGCTTGAGGCACCGCTTCGTCCACGTGGGCGCCGCAACCCCTACCTAACCCATGTGGCGGTTCACGGCGGGATGCACGCTGCAGCCTATGTGCGCGGGCTCATGGCACCGTCCAGTCCGACACGGGACCGCACCGTGGCCGCCTTCATCTATTCGCAAGGGGGGCCGGGTATCTATGACGGCGACCTCATGTTTTACAGCGACGAGTTTGACGGCGAGGAGGTCGCGCGCCGGATCAACGGCAAACGAACCCCGACCTATTTCCTTACTGGCCGCTACGATTACTCTGCAACTGTCGAGGATGCCCGGAGGCTGGCAGGCTGGATTGAAGGCTCGACCGTCATCGAGATGTCCGACCTTGGCCATTTTCCGATGGTGGAAAGCCCAGAGCGCTTTGCCTTCTACTTTAGGCCGGTTCTCGATGCGCTCAAAGCAAGCGGGTAGAGCGTCAGCCTCGCATGGCCGGGTAGACGTATCGGTTCACGACACGAAACAGCGCGATGATGGCGGCCTGGTTGGTCGTGATCGAGTAGCGATTGCACATCGTTCAGGCTTCGATTCGAGGATGGCGAGGTTGCCAGGCCAATTGCAGCAGGATCGCCGGCGGGCGCCGTCCCGCCTTGGCGCACTTACGGCACCGCAGCCGGCTGGCGAGGTCGTGCATGAAGGTAGTTGGCGGATGCTCATCGCCCCGCGAGGTCGACGTCGCTGGGCGTCTTGCACCGCGCGCACTGGATTCCAGCCATGGAAAGCCGCCGTTGACGGCCTGGTCGATCGTTGGTGATGGTTCGATCGGCTCGCCGTCGGACCACATCCGCTCGTTCCAACTTTCGCATAGCGCCTGTCGGCCTGTTTGATCAGCGCTTCTCCCTTAGCCCGCATTTCCACCGATGGCGGTGACGCCGAACTCATATGGCGCTGAGGCCTTGCCCTTGCCGATGCACTCGACCTCGGGCGCGTGGAACAGCGGGTCTTATCGCAGGTACCTGGATGGCTGCCTCGCTCAGTTTCGAGTCTGCCGTTTTCCCGTTGGCAGTCGACGGCTTCACCGTGCCCGGTTACGCAGCGCTTTATGCGCTTGCGATCAATTTTGCAGTGAGCATCGTGCTCTCGCTGCTGTTCAACCGGACCTTGGCGACTCGTGGCACGGACCTCACGTCGGCCGCCGATTATCGCGTCTGATGCGGCTAAATCCGGTTGCTTCACGCCGTTTTGAATCGTGCATTCACCTCGGTCTCGACGGCTGTCCCTGTCGCAAACCAATGCGCCTCGGCGATCAGTTTACCGTTTGTTCGGAATGGCACGGCAACTGCCAACAGGATTCAAGTCCGTTGATAGCTGCAATCCGCCCGCAGATCGGCGCTGGTCCGCTCCACCCGGGGCAGCCTCCATAACCTCTGATCGGCGCATGACAACCCTTGGCCTCTAGCTCCAGTTAGCAAATTGGCATCGGGCACGTGGGGAGGGAACTATCGATAGCCAGCCGCTTGCAATTCAAAGAGTTCTGAATAGCGGCCCGGTTGCGCCATCAGCTGATCATGTGTGCCAGCGGCTTCGACCATGCCGTCGGCGAGGACGAGAATGCGGTCGGCCATGCGAACACTGGAAAAGCGATGCGAAATCAGGACGGCCGTTTTGCCGTCACTGAGTTCCTTGAAGCGCTTGAATACTTCAAACTCGGAGCGAGCATCCAACGCCGCCGTCGGTTCGTCGAGGATCAATACGGCCGCTTCGCGCATATAGGCGCGGGCGATCGCTATTTTTTGCCACTCCCCACCGGACAGCTCGACTCCGTTCTTGAACCGTTTGCCGATCATCTGCTGATAGCCAGTCGGCAGTCTGCTGATCACCTCGTCGGCTTGGCTGCGCCTCGCCGCGCGTTCGATGCGGGCGTGGTCGCTGCGGGCGGCAATTTTACCCACCGCGATATTGTCGCGTGCGCTGAGATTGTAGCGAACAAAATCCTGGAAGATGACGCCCATATTCCCGCGTAGCGCGTTAAGATCGTATTCGCGCAGGTCGTGGCCATCGAGCAGGATGCGGCCTTCGTCCGGATCGTAGAGACGAGTGAGAAGTTTGACCAATGTGGTCTTTCCTGCACCATTTTCTCCGACCAGTGCGAGTACTTCGCCGGCGTGCAGCGTGAAGCTAAGGTGTCGCACGGCCCATCGGTCGGCGTCGGGATAGCTGAATCCGACATCTTCAAAAACGAAGCCTCGACGAATCGGCTGCGGGAAGGGACGCGGATTGTCCGGCGACAGGATTTCCGGCCTGACCTCAAAGAAGGAGAATAGGTCGTTGAGGTAGAGCGCCTGACTCGCCGTCGTCGAGAAGCTGGTCAGAAGCCCTTCGAAAAGGGTGCGCAGACGCCTGAAGGAACCCGCCAGAAACGTGAGGTCGCCGATCGAGAACACGCCCGCCAGCGTGCGCCACGCAATATACGCATAGGCCAGATAGTAGCCGACGGTACCGATCGCCGTGAACAAGCCGCCCCAGCCGGCGCGCCGGATCGCCAGCCTACGATTTGCCGCGTAAAAATCGGTGGCAAGGCGGACGTAACGATCAATCAGGAAGCCGTTGAGGCCGAAGATTTTCACTTCTTTGGCGGTTTCGACGCTAGCGGCGGTCTGCCTTACATAGTCAAGTTCGCGTCGCTCCGGAGTACGAACGAAATCAAGCGAATAGCTTTGCGCATTGAAATGCGCCTCTCCGAGGAACGCTGGGATCAAGGCCAGGAGTAACAGGGCAATAAGCCAAGGCGCATAGAAAATGAATCCGGCGACAAAACTCGCTACCGTGACAATGTCTTGGGCTTGACCGAGTAGTTGGCCCATCAGCGTCATTCTTCCGCTGGTCTGTCGACGCGCGCGTTCGAGCTGGTCCTGAAATTCGGAGTCCTCGAAATCTTGCAGATCGAGCGTAGCTGCGTGCTCCATCAATCGGACGCTTGAGGAATTCGTCACCCGCTCCGAAAGCAGACTATCGACCAATGAAACGATGCGTCCAAGAATGTCCGCCAGCACAGCCAGCGCGAATTCGGCAATTAGAAGCATGCCCAGCCAGTCGAGGAGGCCGCTGTTGAGCCACTGCCCGAGCGTCTCGGGCTTATGCGGTGTCTGCACCAGCCCCACCACGTCATCAATAATCAGTTTGCCAACA
>Ga0210407_10000839_pt1 | contig 31675 bp, 24 predicted proteins | sample IncBWC27MmetaG_FD_150860 | JGI IMG/M metagenome (GOLD analysis project Ga0210407, IMG submission 150860) | Forest soil microbial communities from Barre Woods Harvard Forest LTER site, Petersham, Massachusetts, United States - Inc-BW-C-27-M | ecosystem: Environmental > Terrestrial > Soil >...
TCCCACGCCACATCCAAATAGGCTTTGGCCACATCAATTCCGATATAGACACTCTCTTGCTTCATGGGTTAAAGAACTCCTGCTTGTAAATGCGAGCTGGCCAGGCCGGACCTGCCCTTGGGTGGGCCGGCTTGGTCGCTCCAGTAACTGTTCGAGTTTTCATTGAACCAAGGGCAGGTGCGGATCGAACTACAACTCGCTCCTGGCTCAAGGCCACGAGCCGCCGCGCCTTGGATCTCGCACCCGCCTTGTTTTGCACAAACTAGAAGGAAACTTAAAGATACAAGCCGCGTCTCTGTGAGACGCGCACACGCGGTCTCTGCGGCGTCAGTTTCCGATTAGTTGGCAACGGCGAGCGCCCGGAGCTGCGAGGCCTTGGCGAGCGCTGCATGCGCTTCCGTGCCGCGACCCATTTTTTCGAGAATATCGGAGAGCAAAATATATTGGCGCGGCTCGTCCGGTTGCCGCGCGACAGCGCGGCGCTGTGTTCGAAAGGCTTCATCAAGCCTATTTTGGCGCAATCGCATCAGGACGATGAGCCGCAATGCTTCGGTCTCGTGCACATCCAGCCAGCTCGCGCGCCGGAATGCCGCGTCTGCAAGATCGACCTCGCCTTTTTGGGCATACAGGCGGCCAAGGGCCAGCGCGGCACCATAGTGCCACCAGTTTGCCCGAGCGAAATCTTCGACCAGGCACTGTGCCACATCGGGTCCCTGCGTCTTACGCAAGATTTCCGACTCCAAGCTGATCAGTTCCCAAACCTCCGGGTAGTCTTTTCGCGCTCCATCGAGAATTGCAAGGGCAGCACGGTCGTCGTGTGCGCCGTGCCGCATGCCGGCGAGGTTTCGCGCGCCTATCCAAGTGCGTGGATATTCTTTGCGCGTTTGCATCGAGCTCTTTTCGACAGTTGCGAACAGAGCTTCGGCCTCCTTGGTCTTTCCCTCGGCAGACAGGGCGCTGGCGAGGTCGTTTTGAGCAATTGGGTAATCCGGCGCCATCTCGAGGACCTTGCGAAATATCTTTTCGGCCTGAGCGTAGTCACCGCGGCTGGCATAAATTAGCCCAAGATTGACACCGGTTCGGGCGCTGGTGCCGCCTCTTGTGAAGGTGCGGCGGTAAAAAGTTTCGGCCGTCACCCAATCTGCGCTTCGTATATAGCTGCGAACGCTCAAGCCCGCGACGGCGAGAAGGGCGAGAGCTACGGCAAGCTTCCAATGCCGTGGTGGAAGTTCGACCGCGCACCCAGCTACAAAGATAAGGAAGCCAACACTTGGCAAATAAAGCCAGTGCTCGGCGACAGTCGCATTCAACTGGACGATATTGGAAACCGGCAAGTATCCGGCGAGAAACCAGCTTGCGCCGAAGATGCGCATGAGCTGGCCGCGTCCTCGCCTGGCGCTTCCGAAAAAAAGAACGGCCAGAACAATCAATCCGAAGATCGACAAGTACTGGACGCCAATTTGATTTCGCCAATCGGCGTTGGTGCGATAGCCAAGCGGATCAAATACCGTACGTTCCATGTGCAGGTTCCACGGAACGAGCATTAAGCGGCCATAGTCGCCGAGCGCGCGCGCCATCAGGGTAACGCGGACGAGCGCGCTCCAGTTGTCATTAAGCGGAGGACGTGGGCGCTCTCCGGGCAATTGCCGCAGGCCGATGTAAACGGCCATCAGCGCCACGCAGCAGAGGATCGTCCAGACACGCGCGCGAAGAGGCGTGTCTTTCTCGACGAAAAGCAGGTGAGCCATGAAAAGGACAATCCAGATGAGGGCGATCTCCCGCGAACACAACGCGAGCAGGCCGAGAACGGCAGCCAGAAAGTAGAGCGAGTGCCGGGAAATCGGCCGCGCCGCTTTTTTTGCGCGCAGGAAGAGAAGCCATCCGCCGCTGGCAAAGAGAAATGCCAGACTGTCCGCCCGCCCCGAGATGTAATCGACCGCCGCGCTGTGGACAGGGTGCACAACCCAGATGAGCGCAACGAAAAATGCGGCCAGAGAAATCCGCGGAAGACGCCGTAGTGCCCGGGCGCGGACTACAATGGAAACAGGCCGCAAGAAGAATGAGGCGAATAAATGCCGAAGCAAGAAATACAACAGAACGCCGCTGGTGGCATGAAGCAGTACATTAGTGAGATGAAAACCATACGCGTCCGTGTTCCAGAAGAAGTAATCGAAGATGAATGAAATATTCTGGACTGGCCGGTAATAGACCGAGAGCGAGTCCAGAAATAGATAGTGCCGAAAGGTCTCCAAAATCAGCAGAGGGCTCTTGATAAAGGGGCTGTCATGGGCCAAATAGGCATCGTCCCAGATGCGCTCGCCTTGGAGCGCTGGCGCGTGCACGGTAACCGCGACGACGGCGAGAAGAAGCGCACGAAGCCAGTCGCGGCGCAGATAAGGGGCCAGCTTCAAAACGCGCGGCTTCGCGGCCGAAATGAAGGTAGCGAGCATCCTCAGGGAAGCGGTTCTCTTATTTTTGGCCTAACGAGCGGAGTTGGTGAGGTCAGCGCGAGACGGCTGTGAAATGGGGCAACTTCCGAGTCTTGTTCGCACAACTCATTCCCTGCCACTCCCGCCGTTTGCGGGAATGACAGGAGAAAGAATCGTCGCCAGATTCTTAAGGAACAGCGTAGGGCGACCAGAACGATGCCGGCGCAACGTCCGACAACGCGTTGTAACTGGACAACGGAACCGCCGGCAAAGTGTCCACGGTCTGGGCACCGTAGTTGTCGCCGAGGAGGTCGTTGGCCGTGTTGTAAAGGATGGTTCCACTTTTCAGGTAGCTGGTCCAATCTGCGATGTTAACGGGATCATTGGTCTTTCTGTTGGTCTCGATCGCGTATTGGTCAACCGCGGAGTCGATCATGCGCAGATCGTTCAGGATTCGGGTGGCCTGCGAGCGTTTGCGGGCCCGGAGGAAGCCAGGCACGGCAATCGCCGCGAGCAACGCGATAATCGCTACCACGATCATGATTTCCACGAGGGTAAAGCCCCCACGCTTTTTATTTAGTTTGTTTAACATATTGTTTGCTTTCGATTATCTATTGTTTGTTTAACTGCGATCCACGATATCGATCGCGGACATGCCCTTATGCCCTTTTAGAGCAGCGTTGGTGCCAATTTGCCGTTTTAGAATTTCTAGAACGCTCTCGAAACTGAATTCTCACCCTGTAGCCACGGCGCTGCGGGGCCGCCCACTACATCGGGCAAGAGCTTCGGGTCGGTGGGGCGGGCCGTAGATCCGTGACTAGAACGCACCGCGCCGGAAGCCGAATCTGAAGCGGCCTGGACGAACCGCCCGACAGTCGGGCACGGAGGTCGCCGTCCAATTACACACGGCGTGTGCGTGATTCTCAGCCTAACGAGCGGGGTTAGTGAGGTGAGCACGAGACACGCTACGAGATGGGGCAACTTTCGAGTCTTGTTCGCACAACTCATTCCCTGCCACTCCCGCCGTTTGCGGGAATGACAGGAGAATGAATCGTCGCCAGATTCTTAAGGAACAGCGTAGGGCGACCAGAACGATGCCGGCGCAACGTCCGACAACGCGTTGTAACTGGACAACGGAACCGCCGGCAAAGTGTCCACGGTCTGGGCACCGTAGGCGTCGTTGAGGAGGTCCTTGCCCGTGTTGTAAAGGATGGTTCCACTTTTCAGGTAGCTGGTCCAATCTGCGATGTTAACGGCATCATTGGTCTTTCTGTTGGTCTCGATCGCGTATTGGTCAACCGCGGAGTCGATCATGCGCAGATCGTTCAGGATTCGGGTGGCCTGCGAGCGTTTGCGGGCCCGGAGGAAGCCAGGCACGGCAATCGCCGCGAGCAACGCGATAATCGCTACCACGATCATGATTTCCACGAGGGTAAAGCCCCCACGCTTTTTATTTAGTTTGTTTAACATATTGTTTGCTTTCGATTATCTATTGTTTGTTTAACTGCGATCCACGATATTGATCGCGGACATCCCCTTTTAAAGCAGCGTTGATGCCAACCAGCCCATTTTCTAGAATTTCTAGAACCCTCTCGAAGCTGAATTCTCACCCTGTAGCCACAGCCCTGTGGGCCGTTCACCAAATCGGGCATGATATCGGGTTAGTGGGACGGGCCATAGATCCGTGACTACAACGCACCGCGTCGAAGCCGAGTGTGAAGGGGCTTGGACGACCGCCCCGGAGTTGGGTACGGAGCTCGTTATCCGGCGACAACGCTCGACGGCGCACGCCTCTTGCTTGTTTGCCTCCCGTGAGGAGTCTCAAACCGGGTCAGCGGCACGCCCTCTCGCCGAGTCACTATCTCTTTGCCACTGTTTTCTTGCTCCGGCTAATCGTCCTCCTGCGCCTGACACGCTCGCCGTTTCTTCTCCCCAATTCCGGGGACATGCATTTTTACAACGAATGGGCCCAACGAATTCTACACGGACAGATCACAGAGCATCACGCCTTTTACGGTTTGCCACTTTATTCTTATCTCCTGGCCTGTCTCTACGTGCTGTTTGGCTACAGCCCATTCATTCCTGGATTCCTTCAGGCAATTCTGGACGGCGGGACTGCCGTGTTGCTTTATAAGCTGGCCGTAAGGATTTTCACCAGCCCAGCGCCACCCGGCCACCCCGCAGTGGACGGCCTGCAGGGCCGTGACTACAGGGCGAGACTGGGCGTTGCGGAGCCAGAAGGTACGGCGCGGAATGTTTTCAAGCGTTATCGAGGCGAATGCGTTGGGGTCTTAGCAGCTTTGGGCTGGGGATTTTTTCTTCCGGAAGAGGCTTACTCCGCCATTCTCATGCCGGCGGCCAGCCTCGTCTTCGTTTTTTGGTTCGTTGTTTGGCAAATCGTGCGCCGCCGCGACGCGCCCACTCCCCTAGGATCGTTGCTGTTAGGCGCACTGATCGGGTTCACTGCGATGGGGATCGCCACGATTTTGTTTTTGGCGCCACTTCTCTTCGTCGCACTCTTCTTCAGGTGGAACTGGATGGGAGACACGCGCAGTGTTTGGTTTGCCAAAGGCACGGCCGCGGCCTGCATCTTCATCGGCGTCGGAGTTGGCACGTCGCCTTGCTGGATTCATAACTACTTCATCGCGCGCGACCCCGTTTTCCTTTCCGCGCACAGCGGCGTCAATTTTTGGATCGGCAACAATCCGCTCGCCACCGGTTATCCGCGTTTTCCGCCCGGCCTGCACGCGGGCCAAAAAGCGATGTTGGAAGATTCGATCACCACCGCTGAAAAAGCGGCTGGTCGATCGCTAAAGCGTTCGGAAGTATCTGCCTATTGGTCGGGGAAGGCGAAAGCCTACATCAAAAACAACTTCGAAAGCTGGCTCAAATTGCTCCTCGTCAAAGCTGGCAACTTCTGGAACGCGTTCCAATACGACGATCTCAGCATCATCACGATTCTGCGCGAGCAAAATGTGATTCTCCCGGGCGTAAAATTCGGCCTGGTCGCGGCGCTGGCGATTCCAGGATTCCTCCTCGCCTTCGCACGATTTCCGCTTTCGCGTTGGGTGGCTGCGGCTGTTTTGCTGCACATGGCGTCTCTTCTGACGGTTTTTGTCACCGAACGATACCGCATCGCGGCAGTCCCGGGACTGTTGTTAGGGGCATCCTTCGGAGTATCCGAGTTGTGGCAAAGCTGCGTTAGCGCGAAATATTCGCGCGCAGCTCTTTACCTGGTGCTTCTTCTCGCCGCGACCCTGTTCGTTTCAATTCCGCAAAAGGATTCGGGCCTTTGGGCGCTTGATGCTTACAATTCCGGGTGGCAGGCTCTCCAAACTCACAATCTGCCTTTGGCTGAGAAGAAGTTAAACGTGGCGTATGCTTATGCGCCCGAGAACGCAGAAGTAAATTTCGCCCTCGGCAATCTGCGCCTCGATCAAGGGAACAACTCCGCGGCAGAATCTTATTATCTTGCAGCGCTTTCATTTGATCCAAACCACGAAGGCGCTTGCAACAATCTTGGCATCCTGGCCCTGGAGGAAAAACGCTGGAGTCGCGCGGCCAAGTTTTTTGCCAAGGCTGTGCAACAGGATCCGGGCGATGCCAAGACCTATTACTTGATCGCGCAGGCACAGTTGCACGCACACGATTTTCAGAATGCCAGCCTCGCCATCGCACGTGCGATCGAGCTCAATCCGGCAGAGCCTCGATTCCACGCTTTGAGCGAGGCGATCCAACGTGCGCAGACCACCGAGTCACCGTGATAATATCCCAGCCTGGCTCGCCTAATGGTTGGGCACCGAAGCTGCTGGAACGGGGGCAGTGAATCCGGTTCAGAGCATCGACTTCGCCGTCGCGAGGTCCCCACACGAAGAAATCGGCTTCCTCGCTCAGTCCCGCAGATGCAGAAATCTCTGGATCGTTGGGTTCGGGCTAATGGGCCTCATGCTGAAGCTCGTGATCGCGTTTAACACTTTCGGCTCAACCGACGCCGCAGTCTTCTATACCTTCGCAAAAGCGCTGAGCAAAGAAGGGCTGGAATTCACATACCGGCACAGCATCTTGTTTAACCATCCGCCGCTTACCGCCCATTATTTACAGCTGATCTTCTATTTGGATCAGCAAGCATTTTTCCAGGCAAGCGGGTTGACTTTTCCTGTGCTGCTTCGGTTGCCCGGCGTTCTCGCTGATTTTGTTGTATTGCTGGTGTTATTGGAAATTCCCCAAAAGCACGCGGAGATAAGGATCCCGACTTGGGCGCTGGCGCTCTTCGCCCTCAGTCCTGTCTCGCTGATGGTCTCCGGTTTCCACGGCAACACCGATCCGGTAATGGTCATGTTCCTTGTTCTGGCCGCATCTATGTGCCTGAAAAACAAACCTGCTCTGTCCGGATTATTCCTTGCACTAAGCTGTCAGATTAAGGTTGTGCCGCTACTTTTCGTTCCGATTTTCTTTTTCTTTTGGTTTCAGCGCCGCGCGGTCGTATCATTTCTCCTTTCTCTTGCTCTCACCTGCGTGGCATTGTGGTGGGAGCCGCTCTTGAAATTCCCGGCCCTCTTCGCCAACAACGTCCTATCCTATAGCGGATTTTGGGGAATTTGGGGAATCACCTACTGGTTGCGATTAACCGGGCTGCCCGAATTTAAGGTGGTAAACTTCTTTCACCTTCCTGTGCTGGAACGCGTCGTCATCACGATCCTTAAGTTGGTTATCATTGCCGCTGTTCTGCTGATTGGATGGCGACGTCGAAAATTGAGCGGTAAGAGATTGTTCGACTCGCTGGCTTATGCGTGGATCATTTTTTTTGTGTTCGCGCCCTCTGTCAGCGTCCAATACCTGGTCTGGCTCGCGCCGTTTGTGCTTGTGCTTTCTCCCGTGTTCTATGGCTGGCTTGCGGCGAGTAGCTCGCTGTTTCTATTCTTCTTTTACAACGTGACCGCCGGCGGGTTTCCGTGGTATTTCGCGATGTCGACCAATGAACTCAACACCGTTTGGACGCCATGGTCGCTCTGGCCATGGCTGGTCTTGATCGCGGGATCGGTCGTGCTGTGGCATGAAGCGAAACGCGCGAATCCGTCCCTCCGTCTTTTCAGTTTGCGCCCTGTCAATGCGTAACAGAACTGGGTTGGCTGCACGACCGCGATCGGCGTGAATCCATCGTGCGAGATATCACTGCGACAAGCGTAACAGTCCTCGCGGCCTTCTTTGTCGCCCTTTGGACGTGCGGATCATCTGCCCGCTGATATCGCCCTGTGGGAATTTCATCCCGAGGCGTTGGTGGCGGGCGCCGCTGCCCTTGCTGATGTGCGATGCGCGCCTCTCCCGTCCCTGTCCAAACACTGGCTTTGATTCATCGCGGTGCTTGCCTGCAAGGAAAATATGGCTCCGTTGGTCATCATCTAATGTGCGGGGCATGCGGTAGCGGACCGCCGGGGGAAAAGGATTCCACTCCGGCCGTTCCGTAGGGTTCCCGAGAATGCGATTGGGAGAGCTCAGGGAACGGTCGGCGTTTGTTTCCAACCTTGGATTACGCTGAGCTCCAAGTTTTCGTATTCCTGCACGTTCGCGTTTTCCGGTACTGGGACGTCGATTTTAACCGCGCCGGTCGCGTTGACACGCAGGAAGTGTCCCGTCTGGTGTTCCCAAACCGTACGGTAGTCACGAAAAAGTTGCCAATCCGCATGGAAGCCATCACGCCAATGGCCGCCTGCATCTTTGTAGGCCGGCGGGAGAGTCGGTGGAACTTCATCGGGCTTGGGAAACGGGATAGAGCCAACGAGGAAAATCCGGTGGCCGGACCGCAGCACATTCTCCATCCGCGCCAGAACAGGACCTAGCGGATTCGCCGAGGTCATCTGACGAAACACAAGATCGTAGCGATGAAAGCGGTGATCGGTGATCGGAGGAAGGGTCATCACCTCCGCCGGTCCGCGATAGTAACGGCAGAGAGGGATTGCACACTCCCAAGGCGGGACCACGATCAGGTCGTCCTTTGTCGCCACTTGCTGGACCCGTGCCGCGATCAAGTCCATATTCGTATGGCGCGTCCGTAATTCTTTCCAAGCCGGGCGGACCGCCACGCAGAGCAGCAGAAACGCCACGGCGAGGCGGACGACACGCAATGCGATTCTCGGTTTGTTGTCAACGGGCCACGCTCCGAAGAGAACCTCCAGAGTGCAAGCGGCGAACGCGACTAACGTGATGTAATACCAAGGTTGGGTCACGTAGTTCAGAACCCGGAGAAATCCTGTGTAACCAGCAACTCCTATCGCGAGCGTCACGGCGGCAAGGAGCACCGTCGACGGAATACTGCGAGAGGAGCTTTCCGGCTTCCGCCGGCCCTTTGCCCAAACGCCAACCGCAAAAACCAGACCGATGATCACCAACCCCGGCCACAACCAGGTGCCGAGTGGACTGGGCGAGCCGAGCACCTCACAAACGCGCGTCCACAGCCAGGCGAAATCCACGGGATAGCTCACGAGGATTTTCCAGGCGCGCATCCGGCGCATCATCGGCATGTACGGCAACAACGAAGCGGCCGCGAGTATGCCCGTGCCGAGAACGATGCCCAAGGTACGCCAGGCGCGCGCCCGGATTGCGACTGCCATCGCGCCGGCCGCGATCGCCAGCAAGAGGACAGAGTTATAATAAAGACATTGGACGCTGAGCAGCGCGAGGAGGGTTGCCATCGTGATGCGACCCGCCGTGGGCGGAGCGGGCGAATCGACCAACCGCCAAAAGCTCCGTAGAGTCAGCAGTATGAGAAGGATCCCGAGCCCATAAGCACGCGTGGAGTCGCCATAGCGGATGAGGACTGGATTTAATCCGATGAGCGCGAAGGAAAGCACCGGCCACTTGATGCCGAAGGAGCGGGCGTTGCCCCAGAGAGTTCCCAAAATTCCGAGTCCTATGATTAGACCAAGTGCGCGCAGAGCGAGGTCGTCATCTGCTCCGAATATCGCGGTCCATCCGCGGAGGACCGCGAAGAACAGCATGGGAAAGGAATCGTAATCGAGAACGCGCCACATCTCCACGAAAGAGGGGAGAGTGGCGAGATTGACGCTGTTCGCTTCATCGCGCCATAACCCGCCCACATTAGTGGCGAATCGAACGTGAAGCGTTATCGCGAGTAAAGCCAAGAGCGTCACTGCAGCGCACTCCAGACGATTCAGCCAAGGAGTCCCCGGTCGGTTGCGATTCGAAAACGGGGGAAGCGTGACGGCTGTCGAGACGCAGGGCGACTCAGTGCCGAGTGCCGGCAACATAGATGAGCTCACCGTTTACAACCGACGACGACCGCCTGAACCAACAGGTCACGCATTCCGAAGTAATACTCAACCAAGTTGAATCCCGCTCGTTCCACCACTTCTCGCGCCTCGTCGCGTGATTTAAGCAGGGAAATTTCCGGCGGATGCAGACGCACTTGTGATCCTCCCTGGTTACGGAAAAAATTGAGGAGCCGATGGATCACCTTGAGAACGAAAACACTGGTGGCACGCTGGTGAGGCCAGAAAATGACCACCTTCCCGCCCGGCTTCACGGTGCGGCCCATCTCGCGCAGGATTTGTACGATCTGGTCCTGGGTGAAATGTTCGACGACGCCGAGATTATACGCTCCATCAAAGGTTCCGCCGGCGACATCGTCCAAGCGCAGAATATCGCCGTGCCGGACGGCCTCGGCGCCGGGGTTATTGCGACGGTAGGACTCCAGCGCGGGCAGAGAAATATCCACGGCCGTGATGCGCATTTCGCGGGAAAGTTCGGAATCCACCTGCCCCGAACCGCAGCCGGCGTGAAGGAGCTGAGCGCCAGGCACGAAATGCTTGTGAATGAAATAGTTTAGGCTACGCCGGATGGCCAGCCGTCGATACACGCTCGCGACAAAGGAATAGAGGCGCTGGCTTTTCTCCTGGCCGCGGGTCCAGTAAGTATTCCAGCCCTGAGGATCCTGCAGTGGCAATTCGGCCTCGATGATTGGCGGCAGCGGCGACGTGAGCAGAAAGCTCTCAGGATGACGAATACTCACCCAGTAAAGGTTGAGCAGACGCGAGGCGCTTCGAACTGTCTCACGCAAACACATCTTGGAACTGCCATACGTGCGGGCCGGCAGCGCGATTGGCATTTCTTCGACGGCAAAGCCATTGCGATGCAACACGAATAGGCTCTCAAAAAAGAATGAGTAGCCAACGGAGCGCACCCGATCGAATAACTCCCGAGGAATAGCCCTGAGTTGGTAGATGCGAAGCGCGCCGGTCGCGTCCTGTGGTAGGTGGAGAAGATTGACCGTCAGGAAATGACCCAGATAGGTCAGCGAGCGACGCATCGGATTCCAACCGGGCAGGCTGTCGCGCTTCATATAGCGCGACCCGATGCAAACGGATTGGCCGCTGGAATGCGCTATCTCCAGCAATCGCGCAACGTCGGCCGGTTGGTGAGTGAAATCGCAATCCATCGTCACCAGCGTCTCGTAACCGTGGGCATAGGCGTAGCGGATGCCTTCCTGATGAGCGCTGCCTATTCCGAGCTTGCCGGGGCGGTGAATCGCGCGAACGTGCGAAAACTCCCTCGCTAACTCATCCACGATCTCACCGGTGCGGTCGGGCGAGCCATCGTCGCAAAAGAGAATATCGGCGCCGAGTTGGAGCGCGCTTAGCTCCCGGCAAAGGCGCTGGGCATTTTCCACTTCGTTGTAAGTGGGAATGAAGATGAGGAGCTTAGGTGATTGCATAGGTCTCTTCTGCGTCGCCCACGAAGTTGGCCCGCCATTTCCGCGATGGGCGCGCATGCTGTCTTAAGCAGTGGACATGCCAGCGGTCTATCTTATGGCCGTAGCGCGGAGGCACACCTGGATGAGGGCTCTTCCGCATCGTGCACGAGTCTCATCACCATTTCCACGAAGTCTATGGTGGGCGCCCATCCCGTCGCGGCCCGCAGCTTGCAGGAATCGCCTTGCAGAGGATGGGAAATCTTGTTTAGCAAGTGGGTGTCAGTTTCCACGTGCCGGCGCCAATCAAGGTTGAGCGCACCAAAAGCAGCCTGCGCGAACTCGCGCACCGTATGCATTTCTCCCGAAGCCACGACGAAGTCACTTGCCTCGGGCAGTTGCAGAATGCGGAACATGGCCTCCACATAGTCAGGCGCATAACCCCAATCGACGCGCGCCTCGAGGTCTCCCAGCATTAGCTTGTAAGTTGGATCACGTTGCGCCCGCAGCGCGCCGCGCACGATTTTTTGGGAGAGAAACGACGGCTGGCGCCACGGAGACTCGTGATTAAATAGAATCCCTGTCGCGGCGAAAATGCCCTTCTGCCTGCGGTAGAGCTGGCAACACTGGAGGCCGGCTGCCTTGGAGACGCCATACGCTGAGTTCGGGGTCAGCGGAGTTTCCTCGTTCTGCCATTCCGACTCCGGTGTGCCGAAGACGTGCGAGGAGGCCGCGTAAAATAATCGTGTCCGCGGACAGCATTCCTCCATGGCTTGCAGCACACTCAGCAGCCCGAGGACGTGCACATCAAAGCTGCGCCGCAGCAGCTCAGCGGCAGACAATTCGATCACGTCTTCCGTCGCATGGTGGAACGCGGCCAAGTAGTAGATTTCATCCGGGGTCGATCTGCGCAGTTCCGCCTCGACCAACGCAGGCTGCAGGATGTCGATTAGCGCGCATTCGCATGGTGCGGGCGCCGCGGGCTCACGGCGGATCCAACCCCGTACTGCGTACTCTCGGTCCAGAAGTAGGCGCGCCAGAAGGCGGCCATCCTGCCCGCTCACGCCGATGATGAGCGCGCTACCCATGGTGACTGATCAACCGACAACTTCAACTCTGGGCAATGGAAAGATCATCTTCCCACCGCGCTGTAAAAATGCGGTTTCTCGCTGAACGATGTTATCGCGGAAATGCCACGGTAGTACGAGAAGGTAGTCCGGTCTCATCGCATGCGCCTCCGCCTCTGAGATGATCGGGATGTTCGTCCCAGGCGTGAAGCAACCGAACTTGTCCTTGTTTACGTCGGCAATTGCAGGCAGCAGATCGCGTGTAATCCCACAATGCTGCAGCAGAACATTTCCCTTCGTGGAGGCGCCATAACCAAGGATGGTGAGTTTCTCCGACTTGAGGACGTGCAATAGCGAGAGCAGCTCCGTCTTGTGCTTTTCAACTGCGGTCTCGAAGGCGCGGTGTTGCTCCCTTGTCGTTAGGCCTTGGGTCTCTTCTTGACGCAACAGTTCCTCGACCTCCGCGCTTTTTTCAGGATGCGACGAGGATTGGCGGGCGACCGTTATGGCGAAGCTTCCTCCGTTGGTTTGGTTAAACTCTACATTCAGAATCTTGAGTCCGCATCGCGTCGTCATCCATTTGATCTGGCGCAGGGAATAGTACTCCAGATGCTCGTGGCAAATGGTGTCGTACCCCATCGTCCTGACCATCGCCGGGAGGTAACTCATTTCGAAATGCCAGATTCCGTCCCTGTCGAGGATGGAGGTGACATCCTCCATGAAGCTGAGCGGATTCTCCAAGTCATAGAACATTGCGATCGAAGTGACGATCCGCGCTCTCTTTGTCCCGAATTTCTCGCGAAACAACTCGGCGGAGAAAAAATCGGGGATGACTGAAATGTGTTTCCGATAGAAAGATGCGAACTTCTGCGCAGTGGGATCGATGCCGACAACGGCGACGTTTTCTTCAGGGTAAAACGAGAGGAGCGTTCCATCGTTGCTGCCGATGTCTAGCACTAGATCGCCCGCCTTTAGAGGATACCGCCGGACCAGTTGATGCACCTTCGCCCCGAGGTGCTTCACCATGGTCTGGTTCAGAGAAGACCGATAACCGTAGTTCTCGCCATACATTTCCTCGAGATTGTAGGACTGCCGAAGCTGCACAAGGCCACAGGCTTTTCGGTTGCCAGCGGTGTTGCAAGCGACCAGCTCCAGGGGGCCTCGGCTAAGCTCTGCCCCTCGAACACTGGGAAATACTCCAGTGAGATACTGCTTACCGAGGGAAAGAACGGGAGCGAGATCTCGGTTTCCGCAGACCCGGCATTTTTGGATTTCCCGGAACATTTCCGGTGAACTCCGCAGGACCCTGAACCCTTGAGTAGCTGGCGATCTAAGCGCGACAGTGGACATGACCCAATTTGGAGCAATGGTCGTGCCAGTAGCGGCGCTCTCATAGGGGTGGCCATTCAACACCGCGGATCATGCACGGCGCATTGTGTTTCCCGTTGAACTGCTAGAGTCTTCCCGCATGGCATTCGAATCGTCCCGCAGTCGAAGATTTTATTTCGCCGCTTTGTACATCATCCTCGCGATCGGCATTTTTCTCCGCCTGCCTTATCTCTATTTTTCTGACGCGAGTTCGCCGCTCCACGCCGTTGCGTTCCTGCATCCGCAACCAGGCTTCACCGGTATTGGTTTCGATGAAGGCCTTTATCGCAAGTACGTCAATAGCGTCATCCACGCGGGCGCAAGTGAATACCCCGCTATTGTCGATCGCTACATCGAAGTACAGAAGACGTTGCCGGGGTCCATCTTGCCACCGGTTCGCTTCCTTTACATTTTCTCAGCTTATCTTTGGCATCAAGTCTTCGGTACCGAAGCGCTTCTGGCCCTGCACGATGTCGCGTCGCTCTTCAGCATCCTGACTCTATTGCTCTCCACGATTTTCGCATGGCGCTTGAAAGGTCCCGCGTGGGCCTTGGGCCTCGGGGCGCTAATGAGCGTAGCGCCAACACAGCTCCACATGTCGCAACACGCACTCGTCGACGGCTTTTTCACTTTCTGGGCGCTGCTTTGTCTCTGGCTATTTTGGGAAAATCTGCGCGCGCCACACAATTGGTGCTGGGTCATTGCCATCGCCATCGGATTGGCTCTGCTCGTTCTGACAAAAGAGAACTCGTTTTTCGTTTGGATTGCTTTGATCGTTTTGCTCGTCGTCAATCGCTGGCTGCAATTTGGAACGGTTAGGCGCGAACTGATCGTGGCGATGATCGTCGGACCGCTGCTCGGTGTGGTCGTTCTCGTTTTTCTTGCCGGCGGCATCGATATGCTTTGGCAAACGTATCAACTTTCCGTCGGCAAGAATTTCCAACTGCGCTACGCTGTTCTCACCGGCGACGGGCCGTGGTATCGTTACATTGTCGATCTTATTCTCGTTAGCCCTATCGTGGTGATTCTCGCGCTTGGCTCAATTTTTCGTCTCGATCGAAGGAAGAAGCCGGAGCTTTTCCTGTCGATCTTTATCGCCGCGAGTTACTTCGTGATGTGCAACGTAAAATACGGAATGAATCTGCGCTACGCCAATATCTGGGACATGCCGCTGCGTTTTCTGGCGCTCAGCACGCTCGTTTCGCTGACCGCTCCACTTCGACGCTATCGCTTCGTCGTGCTCGGCATCGTGGTCGCATTGATCTGCGCCATCGAGCTGCGCCAATACGTCATTCTGGCCGTGCAATTCCCGCTCTATGAATTAGTGCCGGAAGGATTACTCCGCGCGCTCCACATCTTGAAGTCGCTCTAAACTGTCGCGATTACGCCGCTTGGGTGAGCACTTCCGATTTCAATGCGGAACTGCCCGATATGGTTTCGCGCAGCAAATTGTTCACTGTCGGTTTCGCTTCCGCCCGAATGAAAATCTGGTAGGAAAACAATCCTTTGCTCATGCGAATCAAAGCCGTATTCAGACGAAGCATCGCGCGGGCGAAGAAATTGTTGCCCACCGCCGCGGGAAATGGCGCCGGGATCCCGCGCACTTCGAGAATTTTGTAGCCTGATTGCTTTAGCAGCTCGCGCATCGATCGAAATGTGAACAGACGCGTGTGTGTTACGTCGAGAATCCCTTTCCTCCCGTAATTGAATTGGCCTAGCAGCAACATCAGCCGCGTTGCGATAAATCCGATGTTTGGGGTTGTCAGGATTATTTCCGGACGTTTGCAACCAGTCGCAAAACGCAGTTCATCCATGAAATGGGCCGGTTTCTTCAAATGTTCGATAATGTCGAGCATAAAGATTTGATCGAACTGCGAGACATTTACCGGGAACTCTTTCCGATCAAGATCCCATCGGATAAAATTGACCTGCTCCGGCGTCTCGGCGGGATTGGGCACATACCGGTCCATCCCGGTGACGCGGCAACCTCGCTTGATCAGTTCGGCCGCGATGTAACCATTGCCGCAACCAACATCGAGAATATGCCCGCCTGGACGCGCTGCGGCGACGGCGGCAGTGTGCGAAGATTCGTATCCGAGCTTCAAATCGTACGTTTCCTCAGGCGCATTGACGTCGAACTTCCGGTCGAAAAGCAAGTTCACCTGATGCAATTGCGCGCGGAGCATTGTTCGAAAAATGTTTGCTGCGTATTTCAATCCATTCACGTAGCAGATTTCGTTGCCGTAAAACGTCGGGATCGGCAGCTCGATGATCCGCAGTTTTTTCAGTACGAATTGAATGATAATCTCGGTATCGAAATGAAAATCGTTCGTGTTGCGCTCAAACGGAATCTGAGCAAGCGCGCGCGTCGAGTAAATGCGATATCCGGAATGGAATTCCGACAGCGCGGTGCCGAGCAGCCGGTTTTGAAACGTGGTCAGAATTTGATTGCCGATCCATTTGTAGAAAGGCATGCCGCCGCGCCGCGCCGCGTTCTTGTCGATCATTCGTGAACCAAAGACGGCATCTGCTTCGCCATGCAGGAGTGGCTTTAGCAATGCCGGTAATTTTTCCGGCGCGTATTGACCGTCGCCGTGCACGAGCGCGACAAAATCGAACCCATTATCGATGGCATACCGGTAACCGAGCTTCTGGTTGCCGCCGTAACCTTGATTTTCCGGTGTGCGTAGGACAGTGATTTTGAATTCGGAATTGCGTTGTTGGTAGCGTAAGCCTTTGACAAACGTGCCGTCTTTCGATGAATCGTCGATGATCAGCACTTCAACGACGTCCGAATGCAGCGAGGCGGGAATGCGGCGCAAAACTTTTTCGATCGTCGTCTCGGCATTGAAGGCGACGATAAAAATGAGCAGGCGGTTGCCGCTTAGATCGACACGATCCGGCCTACTAAGCTCCAGCTCATTGCGAGGCATGCCTCTTTCGAAGCAAAAGTCGGGCCGTCCAGCTTAACGGTCGCCGCTACTTGCTCGGCCTTGCTCAAGCGCGGCATTTGCTGTCGCGAGCAATGCTTTATCATCCTTGTCGTTTAGATCGCTGAGAAAACGGCGGATTCTACGAAACGATTGGCGCAAGAAAAGATCGGCGGCGTGGTTTGTTTGCGGCGCGGAATCGCCGTTTCGATGCGCGAATTGAAGCTCGGCATCCCAACGGCTCAGTACGCATGTCGATGCAAAAAGGTCGATGGCCGCGCCGGCGACCCGTTCCTGGATGAGCTGCAGGTCGAGAATTGGCTCGCGATAGGCGATGAGCGCGCGATTGACCGCGATGTTAAAACGCCAAATCAGACGCCCGAGTTGATTCGCAAAAGAACGTAATTCGGCGCTGCGCACCGGTACGTCGGGAATGCGCACCGCAGCGCCGAGCCGATGCATGCCTGCCGTCCACGCCTTGCCCAGTCCGCGCGATGGTTTCAACATCGTGTCGTAGATTTCCTTAAACTCCATGCCCGGGCCGCGCATCCCGACGAGGGCAATGAATGAGGTAAGTACTTCGTTGCTACCTTCGCCGATCTGATTGATGCGCGCGTCGCGAACCATTCGCTCCAGGGGAAGATCGACAAAATAAGCCGAGCCGCCGTAAATTTGAAACGTCTCGTTGATAGCTTCCCAAAGCCGCTCGGTGGTGAAGACTTTCAACATGGCCGTCTCGATCATGTAATCTTCCAATCCGCGGTCGATGAGCGATGCCGTGATCGTGGTCATCGCTTCCATTGCGTAGGCATCGGCCGCGATGCGCGCGATTTTCTTTTTTACGAGATGAAATTCACCCAGCGTTTTGTTGAACTGCTTGCGCGTGTTCGCGTGCTCGACCGCAAGCCGCAAACAAGTTTTGGCCGCGCCGGTGCAACAGGCGCCGAAAGTTGTCCGACCAAAATCGAGCACGGTCAGCGCGACCTTTAGGCCTTTGCCCATCGGCCCGAGAATGTTTTCCTTCGGGACTTTGACGTCGCGCAGCGCGAAACGTCCAGTAGCGGTGCCGCGGATTCCCATTTTCGGCATGCGCGCCTCCAGGATGGTGAACCCCGGCATATCGGGAGTGACCAGAAACGCCGTGATCGCGGTCTTATCGGAACCGGGCACAGGAGTTCGTGCCATTACCGTGAGCACGTGCGCGATGGCGGCGTTTGTGATGTAGCGTTTCTCGCCATTCAAAACAAAATGCGAGCCGTCCTGGCTCGGGCGCGCCTGCATCTGCACGTTGGCGGCATCGGAGCCGGCTTCCTTCTCAGTGAGCGCGAAAGCTCCCAGTTGCTCCCCGGTCACCAGTTTCGGTAGCCACTTTTGTTTTTGCTCGTGCGTTCCAAAAAGCAACAACGCGCGAATGCCGATCGAATGATGCGCGTTGACAAACACCGACGTCGATGCGCAGCGGCTTCCGATTTCCTCCAGCACTTTGCAGTTCGTCATCTGCGTGAAACCGCGGCCGCCGAATTCCACAGGCGCGGTCATGCCGAGCACGCCGGCCCGCCCCAGCCCATTTATCACGGCGCGCGGGATGTCCGCTTGTCGATCGATCGCTACAGGATCGAGATGTTCATCAAGAAATTGCCGCGCCTCCGCGAGCGCTTTGTCCAGTTCCGTTTGCTGCGCCGCCGGGATACGCGGATACGGCAACACCCAATCGGCCACGAAATGACCCTGAAAAAGACCTTTGGCGAAACCGAGCGCTTGCGGGCCGGCAAAAAGTAACTCCTCTGCCTGCGCGATTTCTTTCTGCCGCTGCGCTTCAGTTTCAGTCATAAGAAATCAAAGTGAATCCCGTCAACAAACGGCGGGTCACGAACTGTAACTCCTGACCTGCGCATGTCCAACGCGCCGCTGGAACACTGTCGCGGGATCTGCAGGGAAAGGCGTTGCCCTTTTCTCCAAAAAGGGAAGCTAACAGCTTCCCCTACAGCGCCGTAGCGCCACAGCGCTAGCTACATCCCTGGCTTGTGCCGCATTCGGTACAAACCCCACACGCGCCTGCCCGGATGACCTTATTGCTGCCGCAATGCGAACAGACGATGTCCATGAACATGTTGCCGAGCGCTTCCTGGACGCGACCGGCGTAGCTGCTGCCGTTGCCGTTCACTTGTCCCGCAGTCGCGGGATCGTTCGGCGAATGATTGGTGATCACGTCGATCAACTCTTTTTCACCCGTCCGCGCCAGGTCGGACACTGGACGATTGATCGCCTTTCTTTCCATTTCGGGAATTTCTTTCAACGGCAATTCCGCTTGGCCGCGATTTGGCGAGGTGGCTTCCTTGTATCCTTTGATGAATTGGCAGGCGAGCCAGCGAAACACGTAATCGGTAATGCTGGTTGCGTTACGGATGTCCGGATTCTTTGTGAATCCGCTCGGTTCAAAGCGTTGATAAGCGAATTTTTTCACCAGACTTTCCAGCGGCACACCGTACTGGAGCGCGATCGATGTGAGCGTGCCTACCGTGTCCATTAGTCCGCCAATTGTACTTCCTTCTTTCGACATGGTGATGAAAAGCTCGCCCGGCTGATTGTCTTCGTACAAGCCAACCGTGATGTAACCTTCGTGTCCGGCGATCTCGAACCGGTGCGTCAACGACATGCGCGTGTCCGGCATGCGATGACGAATCGGTTTGTCGACTTTGCCTCGCAGCATCGACAATTCTTCTTCCAGCTCAAGAATGCGGTTCTGAAATTGGCCGCGTTCGACGGCTACAACGGCATCGTCGACAGTGCCCATGTCGCGCGTCTTGCGCGTGTTGAGCGGCGCGGATCGCTTCGAGCCGTCGCGATAAATCGCAATCGATTTCAACCCGAGCCTCCAACCCTCCACATAAGTGTTCATGATGTCGTCAACTGTGGCTGCTTCCGGCATGTTGACCGTTTTGGAAATTGCGCCGCTCAGGAACGGTTGCGCCGCCGCCATCATCCGTAGGTGTGCCATGTAGTTGAGCGAGCGCTGGCCTTTGAACGGCTTGAACGCGCAATCGAAGATCGACAAGTGCTCCGGTTTCAGCCCGGAACGTGGCGACGGGGCGTCGCTGCCACATTCCCCATCCTCAATCGTGTCGAACTCGTCGATGTGAGCGATGATGCGGTCGATCTCATCAGAGTTGTAGCCGAGTTTCTCGAGCGCTGGCTTGACGGTTTGATTGACTATTTTCAACATGCCGCCGCCCGCGAGCAGTTTGTATTTCACCAGCGCGATGTCCGGTTCGATGCCGGTCGTGTCGCAGTCCATCAGAAAACTGATTGTGCCGGTCGGTGCGAGCACCGTCACTTGCGCGTTGCGATAGCCGTGGCACTTGCCAAGCTCGGCCGCGCGCTTCCAAGTTTTGGCAGCTTCCTTTTTCAGGTAAGCGAATTCATCGACATCGGCGATGTCGTTCACAGCGCAACGATGCAGATCGATCACTTCTAGCATCGAATCGACATTGTTCTTCGCCACCGGTTTCGCAACGCCGCTGCACCGCGCATCGTGATAACCCGGAAATGGGCCCATCGCCTGCGACAGCCGCGCGCTCTGTTCGTACGCTTCGCCGGTCATGATCGCCGTGACGGCGCCGCATAGCGCGCGCCCTTCCACGCTGTCATATCCGTATCCGTAACTCATGATCAGCGATCCCAAATTCGCGTAACCGAGCCCGAGCGTCCGGAAAATGTGCGAGTTCTCCGCGATTTCTCTGATGGGGTAGCTCGCGTTATCGACCACGATCTCCTGCGCGGTGATGAAGATGCGCACCGCCGCTTTGAATCGTTCGACATCGAACGCGCCGTCTGCTGTTTTGAATTTCAGCAAATTGAGCGAGGCGAGATTGCACGCCGTGTTGTCGAGGAAGAGGTACTCGCTGCAGGGATTCGTTGAATTCTGCCGGTCGGTGCCTTTGCAGGTGTGCCATTTGTGAATGGTGGAATCGAATTGCATGCCCGGATCGCCGCAGACGTGCGTCCCCTCAGCGATCTTGCGCAGGAGCGCGCGTGCCTCTTTGCGCTCGCACGGCCGGCTGTCCGTTACGCGGCGCGTCCACCATTCGCGTGCTTCCAGTGCCGCGTCCATGAATTCGTCACTTACGCGCACGCTCAAATTTTCGTTCTGATACATGACCGACCCGTAAGCGTCGCCGTTGTAACTGCCGTCGTAACCTTGCTCGATCAGCGCCCAAGCTTTTTTCTCTTCCTTCTGCTTTGCGTCAATGAACTCCTCGATGTCCGGGTGCCAATCTTTCAGCGTGTTCATCTTCGCTGCGCGCCGGGTTTTGCCGCCGCTCTTCACTACGTTGGCGATCTGATCGTAAACTCTTAGAAATGACAGCGGCCCGCTCGGTTTGCCGCCGCCGCTCAATTTTTCCCTGGTCGATCTGAGGGATGAGAGATCGGTGCCGGTGCCGCTGCCGTACTTGAAGAGCATCGCTTCGCTCATCGCCAGCTCCATGATGCCTTCCATCGTGTCGTCCACCGACTGGATGAAACAGGCGCTTCCCTGCGGGTATTCGTACTGTGTGGCAGCGCGCTCGGCCTCGCCGGTCGCGCGATTGTAAAAATAATTGCCGGCGCCCGCGCCTTGGCCGATGCCGTACTGATGATACAAGCCGACGTTGAACCAGACCGGCGAGTTAAACGCGCCATGTTGATTCAGGCAAAGCCAGGTCAGCTCGTCGTAAAAAATTTCCGCCGCCCCGGCATCCGCAAAATAACCGTCCGCCATTCCCCAATCCGCAATCGTTCGCGTCACGCGATGAATGAGTTGCCGCACTGAAGTCTCGCGTCCGCCTTTATGCGGGTCGGTCCCGTTACCGATATCGCCGTAGAAATATTTCGAGACCGCGATCTTGGTCGCCAGCGCGCTCCAGCTCTTCGGGACCTCGACGTTATCCTGTTTGAAAATGACCTTGCCGCCGTCATCGGTGATCTCCGCCGTCCGCCGTTCCCATTCGATCTGATCAAACGGCGAAATCGCGGCCTCACTGAAGACGCGCTCGAAATGCAGACCCGCATTTTTCTTTTTCGCAGCCCGGTTTTTCCGGCGCTCGGCCGATTTATGCGGTTTACGAAGCGACGCAGGCGCAATCCCGGGTCTAAGTTGAATCATGGCAGTGGGAGAAGGTTTGAGGTTGTGAATGAATGTAAATAATCGTGAACAGCCCTAGCCAACAACCTGTGAATTGAGGTCAACAACAAGTAATAGCGGGAGCCATCCAGCGGACATACAATATGCAGTACAGGAAACACCCCAATCAAGCTTTAAATTGTAACATTTTTCGAATCCCTTTTCCCTTATTGCCAAATCGTTCGCACCAGGCCCATCGCGGCAATAACGGAGTTCAAATCCGTTCCCCTGCGCCCGCGGTGGGAGACGCCGGGCCAGAGTTTACAAAGGTCACGCGGCATTTGATAATGAGCAATGAGCGCGCCGTTTGGCATGATGACGCCGCGCGTAAGACAAAAGGAAGGGTGGCTGAGTCCGGTTTAAGGCACTCGACTCGAAATCGAGCGTGGGATTAAACCCACCGTGGGTTCGAATCCCACCCCTTCCGCCAGTTCCGCCAGCCCCAACCTTTCACGGAACCGGCTTGCCAATGGCATGTCCGTTGCTCATGATGGGTTCCCGATGATCAGGGCGAATTGTCGGGCGCGATTTACGGCCGCGGATTTTGATTTCGTTGTGCGCACGCTCGCGCGCTCGAAAACAGATCACGTTTCACTGGTCGATCTTTTGAGCGATGTCGAAACGCGCGATTCGATTCTCGATCATCCCCGGCTGGTCGATGCGATTTTGTGTAACGCCGGCCACTTGCATATTTCGTCGCAATTTTATTTTTACGTGCTCGCCCGGCACGTTTTGCAGCAAGCTGGAATTGTCGATCGCAAACTTTGCGATTATGTCGGTTCGCTCCTGGAAACGTTTTCCCGCGCGAACCGATTACAGGCGCCGGAGAAGATCGACAGTCGCGGCCGCGAATATATTTCCGACATGCTCATCGCGCTTACCCGTGCGACTCCTGAGCAAGCGTTCCTGCTCCGCGCGCACGTCGGCAATTATTCGCTCTTTATTAGCGGGATCTTTCATGAGAACACGCAACGCCGCAGTTTGCGCGGCGCACCCGACATCGATTTCTACGAGCAGGTCGGTCGCACTAATTATCAACTCGTCGCTTCCCACGCCACTGCCCGCCGTTGCGAACTGAACGACGTATTCGAGGAATTGGCCGGCCGTTTCCGTGATGTTCGGCTCGCGCTGAACCAACTTTCCGATCAGCTGCTCAATCTCGACGATGAAAGCGTTGGTTCGTTGCTTTTGTGAACGAGACACTCTTCAGTCAAATCCAGCGCTTATTCGAGCGGACCTACGCGCAAGTCGGGATCAACTTGGAAGATTGCCTGATTGATCGAGCGCGCTGCGGGCAATTGTCGATTCTGGCGGGAAAATCGGCCCGTGAATTAAGCGAGCTGGCCCGCACGTTCCTCCGCCGCGCCGACAATCGCCTTTACGTCGGTATTTATTACTCGCGCTGGTTGATCGAACAACTTGAGCGGCACGATCCCCGCGCCGGACTGGGCGATCACAATATTCGTTCGCTCATCATGTTCGTGGAAGAAATCAATCACGCGCTTCACGCCGCGCTCCAGTTCAAAAGCGGCGCGCGCGAGATCGGCTCGGAAGATTTTGTGCGCAATCTCGAGCTGCAAGCGCAGGTCGATACTTATCTTGTGCTCCTCTTGTTTGTCGCTTTCTTTCGAAAAACGCAGCGCGTTTCGCGAACCGACCGCCGCTGGCTGCGATTCCATCTTTTCGCGCGACAATGTCCGGAGGCATTTCGCAGCCAAAACTTGCGCGGCCGCTACCTCGAGACGGCCCAGCTCGCTTCCAGCTACACCCATTACCTCGATACGCTCAACGGCATGAGACGCTCGGAAGAAATCCGCGTGTTTCGTTCGCTTGATTACGGTACCAAGAAGCAACGCATCCTTGCCTTGGCCGATCGCACAATTTAATCGCGTCGCTTCGTGAATTCTATTTGCGAAAACGGAAACGCAATCGCTTAATACCGGCGTGTTCAGTTTGACCATGCTCGGCAGCGGCAGCGCCGGCAACAGCGCACTGGTCGCGACCGATCATTGCCGGCTGCTGGTCGATGGTGGATTGAGCGCGCGGCAACTCGCGTTCCGTCTCGCCCAATGCGAGGTGACGCCCGGGCAGCTTGATGGCGTTCTGCTCACGCACGAGCACAGCGATCATGTTTGCGGGCTCGAAGTGCTTTGCCGCAAATTTGATGTGCCGATTTATTGCAACGCGCTCACCGCGGAAGCAATCCGGTGTCCCGCACATGCGGGATTGGATCGACATCGGAACTGGCGAATTTTTCGTACCGGCTCCGAGTTTTCGATCTGCGATATCACCGTGCAAAGTTTTCAGGTGCCGCATGACGCGGTCGATCCGGTCGGGTTCGCCTTCCAGGCTGGCTCCGGCAGTCTCGGTTTCATTACCGATCTCGGTTATGCGACGCGGATGATTGTTGAGCGGTTGCGCGAAGTGCGGACGATTGTCATCGAAACGAACCACGACGAAAAACTTTTGCAGCGCGATCCGCATCGGCCCTGGCCGGTGAAGCAGCGGATTCAATCGCGGCACGGACACCTTTCGAACGCTGCGGCGGCGAGCGTGATTGAACAATTGCTTCCGGGAAAAATCGAGCGGGTGGTGCTGGGACATCTGAGCCGCGATTGCAACACGCCTGCGCTTGCCTCCGGCGCGGTGCGCGCGCAACTCGAAAGATGTGGACGCACCGATGTCAGTCTTTTTTGCGCCGCCCAATCGGAGATTAGTTTGCGTTTTCAGGTAGGCGAAACAGAGCGCGGCGCGTTTCAGCCGACATTCCAGAACGTCTTTTTCGAAGCGTCAGGCATCGCGATCCGATCGGCATGAAGATCCGCGACGCCGTCGAGGCGGATTTGCCGGCGATCATCGACATTTACAACGCCGCCGTCGCGACCCGCATGTCAACCGCGCAACTCGAGCCGGTCACCGTCGAAAGCCGGCGCAATTGGCTGAGCGAACACTCGCCGGATCGTCACCCCCTCTGGGTAGCCGAAGTCGACGGCCGCGTGATCGGCTGGCTCAGTTTCAAAAGTTTTCTTCCGCGTTGCGCCTACCGGGGCACGATTGAACTCAGCGTCTATGTCGATGAAAAATTCCGCCGCCGCGGGATTGCGAGAAGATTGTTGGAAGAAGCAATTGCGCACGCCTCCTCGCTCGGGATCAATGCGATGGTAGGACTGATCTTCGCGCACAACGAACCGAGTCTAAGATTATTCGAGCGGCTCGGGTTCGAGCACTGGGGATTGCTCCCGCGGGTCGCGCGGTTGGATGGCCTCGAGCGCGACCTCACGATCATGGGACGCCACATCTAAGGTCGATTAACTTCATCGGACTCAATTTCTTGACGGCGACGAATCTACCTCCGCCGCGCGCGCTCGGACTGTTCGCGCTCAAACATTGCGTGAAGATCGAGCGCGCCGTAACGCGCCAGATCCAGACCGTGAGCGCGATAATTAAACTCGCGGATCAGCGGCAGATAAAAAATGTGGTCGCTGTTCTGTAAAGCAGCTGAAAGTTCCCTCGCGTCTAGCAAATAGAAGTAGTGGTTCCTGCCTTGAGACAGTTGCGGTGCCATCACGGCAATTTGCGGTTCCCATCCGCCGACAACGATTGTGTTGCGCCCGGGAAGTTCCTCCGCGTAAGCGAGAAAACCGCGAATGCGGGCCATGGTTTGCAGGCGCTCGGCCTGATCGGCAAAAATCGGTCCGGGTGAGAGACCGGTCCGTGAAATCTCAACCACCGGCGCAGCCAGCAGGCATGCACAAAGCACCTGGAAGATTCGACCAGGCGTGAACTCCTGCGCCAAAATTAACACGAGCGGAACAATCGGGAGCAGATAGCCGGCTTGATCCGGCAGCCGCAAATACGCTGCGAGATAAATAAAAATCGCCAACGAAAGTGCAGGCACAATCCATTTGTTAGCCGGATTTGGTTTGGCGGGTTGGAAAAAAAGGCCGCAGGCTGCGATGCCAAGCCCAATCAGGCCGACGGTTCCCCATAACTCGACTGTTCCCCGCGTCAAAACTGTCTGCCAACTCGGGCGCGCATGGTCCTCATAAAATCTGAAAAAGCTTGTGCCGTAGCGCAACCAGACCGGCGAAAAGACCAGCAACGATACAAGCGCCGTGGTGAAGAAGAATCTTAAACTAACGAGCCATCTGGGGTGACTGGCCGTTCCTCCTAATAGAATTAACACGAGCGGCAGCGCCATCGCCAGCGCCGTGATCCGGCAACCAGTGGCCAGCCCGAGCAATGCGCCAGTCAGCACAGGCCGGTCATGCAACGAACAGAGGATACTCAGAAGCACAAACGCCAGCGCCCACACGTAGTCCTTCGAGCAGACACTGCTGACAAAGAAAATCGGCGTCGCGCCAAGCGCGAGACCACCTAGCCAAGCGTTGCGATAATGAAGTTTTCGACCAATTGCCACGAATGCGGTCACCGCCACCGCACTGAGCAACGCCGTTAGTGCATTCAAGGCCAACGGACCGCCACGCCAAAACCATGAACAAACAATTTCCTGCACCGGGTAACCGGGAAACCGCGACACCGAGTATTCGCCGGTCGTTGCGATTTCTCGCGCGGCGCGCGCGACGCGCCAGGCGTCCACATTCACTCCATAACCGGCGGCGAGAAACGGCAGGCGAGACAGCAAAACGACTATAAAAAGCGACGGCAATGGCCAATGCGGATTTCGCCGCAGCCTGAGTAACCAATCGTGAGCCAGCGAAGTCACGGACTGGTGAGTGGAGCAAATTCTCTGCCCGCGCTCTAAAGATCGATCTCTAGATTTCTCAATCGAAAGAGAGTTGCGATTCTATGCTTCCTCGTGACCGATCACGAGATGAATGACGCCGTTCGGTGCGGAAATAAAAAACCCGTCAAAATCTTCCCGGAGCTGTTCGATCTCGTCTCGCCGCGGCACGCCGTTGACTTTTAGAAACGCCGCGGCCGCTTCCGTGTCATTCGTTTCCAGTTCGAGCCAGATGTCCGGCTGACTCAGGTTCGGGACCTTATCGATCCAAAGCCGGTTCGGGCCGAACTGAAAAATGCAGCCGTCCGCTTCCTCCTCGATCAACGGCAACCCGAGCGTGTCCCGATAGAACGCGATCGTCTGATCGTAGGTGTGGCTTGGGCATTTGATGGCGATATTCGCGCCGCCGGAAAATTGCGGGCTGTTGACGTTGGCGACCATGGTGTGCGCGAGGGAAAAAGGTTAACCTCCGCTGGAACCTTCGCCGCCCGGTTTCGTCATCGCAACCGGATCGAGCGCGCGGTCCAGCTCCGCTTCAGGCAACACCTTTTCCTCCCGGCAAATTTCGCGCACCGTCTTTCCCGTTTTCGCGCTTTCCTTGGCGATCTCCGCGGCGCGATCGTAACCGATCTTCGGGGCGAGACTCGTCACCATGGCCATCGACAATTCGACCAGCTCCGCACAGCGTTTTTTATTTGCCACGATGCCAGTAACGCATTTATCGCAGAAAACAGCGGCCGCGTTTGCAAGCAGCCGGATCGATTCGAGAAGATCATGCGCCATCACCGGCATCATGACGTTGAGCTCGAAATTGCCGTTCGCGCCCGCCCACGTGATCGCCGCATCGTTCCCGATCACTTGCGCGCAAACCATCATGAGGGACTCGCACATCACCGGGTTCACTTTGCCCGGCATGATCGAGCTGCCCGGTTGCGTGGCCGGCAACTGAATCTCGCCGATGCCGCAGCGCGGGCCGCTCCCGAGCCAACGAATGTCGTTGGCGATTTTGAACAAACTGACCGCGATCGTTTTGAGCTGGCCACTGGCTTCGACCACGGCATCTTTTCCGCCTTGCGCTTCAAAATGATTTTTTGCCTCATAAAAAGCGATGCCGGTTCGTTGCTCCAGATGACGCATGATTTTGCCGGGAAGATCGACATGTCGATTTAAGCCGGTACCGACCGCGGTCCCGCCGAGCGCGAGTTCGCGCAAAACCTCAATTGCTTTTTCGGCGCGCTCTCTCGCATAGGCGACGTGCTGTGCATAACCGGAGAATTCCTGGCCCAGCCGCACCGGTGTCGCATCCATCAAGTGAGTTCGGCCGATCTTGATGATCTCCCAAAACTCATTCGCTTTTGCCTCGAGTGCGCCGTGCAGCGTTTTCAGCGCGGGCACGAGACAAATTTTTAACTGTTCGGCAGCACTAATGTGGATGGCGGACGGGATCACATCGTTGCTCGATTGCCCCATGTTGACGTGATCGTTTGGGTGGACGAGTTCGCGCGAGCCGATTGATTTGCCAGCGAGTTGCGCGCTGCGATTCGCGATTACTTCATTCGCGTTTGTGTTCGTGCTCGTACCGGAACCGGTCTGAAAAATGTCGAGCGGAAAATGTTCGTCCAGTTTTCCATCGGCAACTTCTTCAGCGGCTTGCACGATCAGCGCTGCGCGTTCCGCATCGAGCAAAGCAAGGTCATGGTTGGCTTGCGCCGCCGCCCATTTGATTAAACCAAGCGCGCGAATGAACGGGCGCGAAAATCGATAATCGCTAATCGGGAAATTTAGCACGGCGCGCTGAGTCGAGGCGCCATAGAGCGCGGAAGCCGGGACGGACATTTCGCCCATGGAATCCCTTTCCATCCGCGTTGCTCCGCCCCTCATGCCTGCCGATTCGCGGGAAGTCGGGCCCACTCCATCTGGTGACGATCACGTTTCAGCGCGGGCGCCTTTTGAAAGACAGTAATGAACATGGGCGGGATGTTTTGCAGGAAATATTCTGACTCTGCGTGCGCGAAAAGCGTGGCGTGTTGCTTCAGCTCGTTCGTGACCTGATAAATGATGAAACTGCCGCCGGGCGCGAGCGCGTCATGCGTTTTTTGTAAGAGAGTGCGTTTTTTCTCGATCTTGAGGATGCTGAAGGGGATACCGGAAAGAATGTAATCGCAGCAGGCGATCCCGCGGCGCGCCAACTCCTGCGGCAAACGGACCGCGTCTCCATGAACAACGTGCACGCGCCGATCCCTGGCGAATTGGCGTTCGAGATCGCGTGAGAATGCGGGGTCGAGTTCAAACAGGAGCAGGTGCGAATCGGGACTCATCCGTCGCGCGATCTCGCGCGAGTGCACTCCTTCACCGGGGCCGTACTCGGCAATCACGCGCGGCTGGCTGAAATCCATCTTGCGAGCGACGCGCTTAACCAGCGCCTTCGAGCTGGGCACAATCGACGCGATTTGAAACGGTCGCTGCAAGAAGCGCTTAAAGAAGAGTACGCTCATGAAATGCGAATAGTCCACCGCCGCTCTCGTATTGTCCAGTCGCGATGTGGGCTCTTACCTGCCGGTGGGCCGAGGGTTACGTGCCCAGACGCGTATCCGAGGGGTGGGGTCGCCAAACAAAGGATTGACATCGATTCTAAAATTTATAATGCTAGACCCCGTGAAATTGTCTTGCCCACCTTTGCCCAAATTGGTGATTTTCCCACATGCATAACCTCCTCACGGTCAAGGAAACGGCCAAGTACCTCCGCATCCCGTTGCCGACCGTTTACTATCTCGTCCAGCGCGGCCAATTGCCAGCTATTCAAATCGGTGGCCGTTGGCGGATCAAAAAATCATCGCTTGATAAAGACATCTTGAAGGAGGACAAGTCCGGCCAGCCTACGGTCCTCGTGGTGGACGATGACGAAAGCCTGCAAAATCTCTTCCGCGTTTTTCTAAAAAAAATCGGATTTAGCCGCGTTGTCGTCGGGACGGTGAAAGAAGCGCTGGCCGCGCTCAACAAACAAAAGTTCGACCTCATTTTTCTCGATCTGAAATTGCCGGATGGTCCGGCCGATGACGTTTACGACGCAGCGAGAAAAGAGCAGGCCGATTGTCCGATCGTGATTATCACCGGCTATCCGGATAGCGAGATGCTCGATCGCATTCTGGCGAAAGGTCCGATTACGGTCTTAAAGAAACCGCTCAACTCCGAGCAACTCCAGCAGACCGTTCGCATTCTCGGGCACAAAGAGGCCGTTAAACTCGCGGCCTAAGGTAGGACGTTTGTCCGAAACGCCGGACAAAATTGATTCATGATCGTGTGACCGGCGGATGGTGATTGGCTTTTCGCTTCGCCAGCTCCTTGACTCATCACCAATCACTAATCACTTATCCACCAAGCACTAATCTTTATGCGCGGTTAGCTCAGTGGTAGAGCACTACCTTGACACGGTAGGGGTCAGAGGTTCGAAACCTCTACCGCGCACCATCTTTTCTCTCTTGAAAGGAGCAATTTACGCGTTTGCGGCGGTACGGATGACGTCGATCACGAGTTTGGGGTTGGAGAGCATCGAGACGTGACTGCTGTCGACCTCGTGAATGGTGGCGCCCATGCGCTTCGCCACAAGCATTCCAGCTCAGGTTGCACGGTGCGGTCATTGGTGGCCACGATGTACCAGCTCGGTTTCGACTTCCAAGCAGTGCCCGCGACATTCTTGGTGAACAGGTCCGCAGCAGGCGCGAAGTGGGTAGCCCAGACAACCTTTTGCTCCTGCTCTGACAAGTCTCCGGCGAAGCATGCGACGCCTTCTGGGAGCATCCAGATGCGCCCGTTCGCGACTTCGATATGGGAGAAACGTCTGTGGTCGGAAACTGGCTTATCTGACTCTGCGAGGTCTCGCCAGCGTCTGGGGCGAGTGCAGCAATGTAGATGAGGCCGGCGACACGGTCGTCGATCCCTGCGGCCGTGATGACGCTTCCGCCGTAGGAGTGGCCGACGAGGATGGCCGGGCTGCTAGCCGCCCAAGCGTCCGTTTCACCGTGGCGACGTCGCCTTCAAGCGTGTCGAGGCCGTATTGAGCGGCAATCACCTCGTAACCTTCCGCCTGAAGTGTCGGGATCACCTTGTTGAAGCAAGAGCCGTCAGCCCAGATACCATGGCAGAATACGATGCTCTTTTTCGTCTTTGTCATATTTGTCTACCTTGAAGCTGTTCGGCCGCGTGTTTGATGACGCCTAACTATTGGATAGGCCGACAATTTTGCCGGATGTCCCGGATATTAGCCAGCAAGTACGGTTTCGTTTCCAGTTCGTGGAGCGACTGACTTCGAAGAGACGTGTTGCGAGTGACTTTGAATCACAACGGCGAATTAATATGAAGCTCAGCCGCGTGGATGAACAAAGATGCTCATTGAAGCCAAGAGGAAAATCACAGGGAAGATGACGCGGCAGTAGCGATCAATTTTCCTGGCTCTCTCCGTCTGCTGTTTGTTATCGAGAATTGTCGTTACCAAAACTTCGATCAGCGAAAAGAAAACGAGCAGCGTGCTCGTTAGAAAAAAACTATCGAGGCGCGTCATATAAGGTAGGCGCGGCAGTTGGCTGTCAACCGCGAAACGGTAAGCAATCAGTGTAAGCATCGATGTAACCGCGATGCTGATTTGCGAGTTGGAGGTGTTTGGATCGATCCAGAAAACAGCCCACGACATCATCACGATCAGAACTAACGGAAGCAGCACTTTGAAAATGTAGTGCTGCACGTTACGCGAGGCGGTGAATTCAAAAACGTAACCCGAATACTGCATTCCAGGTTTCAGCGCATAGACGCGTGCTTTGGCGCCCCATTTCTCCAGGGTCCAGTCCGGCAGGGTTATCGACGGCGAGATGCCGGCCGCCTCCTGGAGTCCATCACGGATCCAGTTCTCATCTGGCACAAACACCACTTCGTCAGGCCGATATCGAATCGCAACCAAGTGAATATGAAACGCCTGCCGGTCGAACGGAAAAGATTGCAGCCGTAAAGACTGCGTGAACGATCCGACATAACGTTGCCGATAAATCACAGTGCCGTCGGGTTCGACTTCGACTGAGTCCGGAAACTTGCGAGTGACCGAACTGGTTTCATTCGCGATAGCCACTCGTGGAGTCCAGATTTGATCGAGTGCGTAGTGCGCCTGTCCGGTTCCCGTATGGGCAAGGCGAGCGTCCTTCCACTGCAGCACAACAGCGATGTCGGCGGTGAAGTTTTGCTGTGCGCTGTCGATGCTGTTGATATCCACAACCCAGATTCCGAC
>Ga0210407_10000840_pt1 | contig 31675 bp, 30 predicted proteins | sample IncBWC27MmetaG_FD_150860 | JGI IMG/M metagenome (GOLD analysis project Ga0210407, IMG submission 150860) | Forest soil microbial communities from Barre Woods Harvard Forest LTER site, Petersham, Massachusetts, United States - Inc-BW-C-27-M | ecosystem: Environmental > Terrestrial > Soil >...
GGGAAAAATAGCACGCCTCAGTCCGCACGAAAGAGAAATTCCCCGCCCCTGCTATAATAGTTTGACTCCATGAATCCCACAGACGCACATGCGGCAGTTGCCGCGGCAAACGGCGTGCCGGAGCTCTCTGCCGAGGTCCTAGCGACGCTGGCGGAGATCGGCGAAGAGGTGAATGCTTCGCTGAATTTGGACGAAGTGCTGGCGCGTTCCGCGGCGCTCATCAAACGGCACATCGACTACGAAATTTTTGGTGTGTTGATGATGGAAGGAGACGGGAGTTACATCAAACACCGCTTCGCCATCGGGTACCCGCGCGATCTGGCGGAGAATTTGCGCATCCCGCTTGGGCAGGGAATCACAGGCACCGCGGCGTCGACGGGACATTCGGTGCGCGTCAGCGATACTTCGAAAGACCCGCGCTACATCAACGCCATCGATAGCGTGCGTTCGGAGCTGGCCGTGCCGCTGATGCTCCAGGGAAAGTGCGTCGGAGTCCTCGACATTCAAAGCCGACATCTCGATTATTTTACGCGCGATCAGCAAAATATTTTGACATTGCTGGGCAGTCGTCTCGCCGTGGCCATCGAGAATGCCCGGTTATTTCAAAAAGTCAGTTCGCAGGCGGAAACGCTGCTCTTGTTGAACGAAGTTGCGCGCGAAACGGGCTCAATTCTCGACGTGGAAGAGCTGCTGAGACGCGCCGCCGAACAGACCAAGCGGGTGATCGACTACCAGATCCTCAGTCTCATGCTGTATGACGAGGATCAAAAGATTTTTCGCCACCGGCTGGACGTGAAGCACGGGCAGCGCGTGCAGGGGAAGCTGCGCGCGGCCGTAACCGAAGGAATCGTGGGAGCAGCGGCCACGCTGCGCGAACCCGTGCGGGTGCCGGATGTCATGGTTGACCCGCGGTACGTGATGGTCAACCCGGAGACGCGGTCGGAGCTGGCAATTCCGATGATTTATAAGGGGAAAGTCATCGGTGTGCTCGACCTGGAGAGCCCGCAGCTGAATTACTTCACGGATGACCACGTACAGACGCTATCGATTCTTGCGGCCAATCTCGCGGTTTCGCTGGAAAATGCGCGGCTCTACGAGCAAGTGGCGCGCGACGAAGCGCGCCTCGAGAGAGATCTGCAAGCGGCCAAGCGCATTCAGGGCGCGCTGTTGCAGCAAGTACCCACCGAGGACTACGGGTTGGACATGGCTGCGCGATATATTTCCGCGCGCGAGGTTTGCGGCGACCTGTACGAGTTTTTGCGCTACGGACCGCAGCAGTTGGGGATCGCGCTTGGCGACGTGAGCGGAAAAGGCACTGCCGCGGCGCTTTATGGCGCGGTGGCCATTGGGATCATGCGCAGCCTGGCACCGCAGAAATTACAACCGGCGGAGATGCTGCGGCAGATGAATCAAATCGTGGGAGAGCGGCGCATTGAAGGGCGGTTCATGACCGCTTGCTTCGCCACGTGGCAGAAGGGCCGTCAGAAACTTCGCGTGGCGAACGCGGGGCAATCGCAGCCGCTGCTTTATAAAGATGGGCGCTGCGGGAAGATCGATCTGGCCGGTTTTCCCCTAGGCATCTTTGAGGAAGTCAGTTACGACGAGTGGGGAGTCACGCTCGCTCCGGGCGATATTCTGGTGTTTCATTCGGACGGCATCGCGGAGACGGCGAACAGCGAGGGGCAATTCTTTGGCACCGAGCGGCTGCGGAAACTGATTGAGCAGCATCACGAAATCGGCGCGAAGGAGATGGCCGATCTCATCCTGCGCGAGGTCGACTGGTTCACGCAAAGCGCGCCGCTCTCTGATGACCGCACGCTGGTTATCCTCAAGGTGCGATGAGCGGTCCCTCTGCAACTTCCCGTAGAAAATATTCGTTCGTGGATCCCGCCACGTTCACTCCTCATTTTTCTTGGAAGAAACATAGTGCAGCGGCAAATAGCGGTGAGCAAGTCGTCTGCGAGGGCACTTCCTTGGCAGAAATCGCCGAAGAGTCGGGGACGCCAACCTACTTATATAGCCGGGCGGCCATCGAAGACGCTTATCAGGAGTTGCATCGCGGGCTTGGCGCCCTGCCGCATACGTTATGCTTCGCGGTCAAGTCCAATGGAAATCTGTCGATTCTGAAACACCTTGCGGGTCTTGGAAGCGGATTCGACATCGTTTCCGGCGGGGAGCTTGCACAGTTGCGGCACATTGGCGTGCCGGGGAATCGCATTGTGTTTTCCGGCGTGGGCAAGACGCGGGAAGAAATGCGCGAAGCGCTGCAATACCGAGCGAAAACGTTCGCGGGGCACTCGGGAATCCTACTCTTCAACGTTGAGTCGGAAGCGGAGCTGGACACGCTCGTGGAGGAATCCGCGAAGCAAATGAAGCGCGGCGGTGCGGCGCCGGCGGTTTCGATTCGCGTGAACCCCGATGTACAGGCCGGAGGGCATCCGCATATTTCCACGGGGCGGCACGATCATAAATTTGGTCTGGACTGGGCCGCGGCAAAGCGCTTGTATCTCGCGCATCGCGCCGCGAAGTGGATTTCGTGGCAGGGAATCAGCGCCCACATTGGATCGCAGATCGTGACGACTGCGCCTTTTCGGCAGGCTTTGAGCCGCCTGGCGGGATACGTTCGCGAGTTGCGGCGCGAGGGAATTCCGCTGCGTTATTTGGATTTTGGCGGCGGGCTCGGAGTGCGCTACACGAATGAGCGGCCGCCTTCGCGCGTGGCTTATGCGCGCATGGTTGCGCAAATGGTCCGTCCGCTGGGAGTACATTTGTTGCTCGAGCCGGGGAGGACCATCATCGCGCCCGCCGGAGTTTTGCTCACGCGCGTTATTTACACGAAAGAAAATCGCGGCAAAACGTTTGTGATTGTTGATGCGGCAATGAATGATCTTATGCGCCCCGTGCTTTACGGGGCGGTGCATCCGATCACGCGCGTGACGCGCAGGCGCAATGAGCCACATTCCGCGCAAATGCGCGTGGATATCGTTGGCCCCGTTTGTGAAACCGGAGATTGTTTTCTGCACGATTGGCCGCTGGAAGAAGTCAAATCCGGCGATGTCTTGGCGATTTGGACGGCAGGCGCTTACGGGATGATGCAGGCTTCCAATTATAACGCGCGATGCCGCCCCGCCGAGGTTCTTGTGAAAGGCAACCGTTACCGTCTCATCCGCCGCCGCGAAACGCGGAAGGATTTGCTGCGCGGCCATGTTCTTGCCTGAGGAGTTACGCTTCCCCCCATTTGAGTTTGTTCCGCAAGATTTCAAAGTAGGACTTCCTCGGCGGCTGGATAAGTTTGAGGTTTTCCTTAGCGCGTGTGATGCGCACGCAATCGGAGGCTTGCAGCGGAATGCCTTTTTGGCCATCGAGGGTGAGGAAGACAGAATCCGTGTCACCTGACAATTTCAAGTCGATGCAGCAAGAATCGCGCACCACGACAGGCCGGTCGGTCAAGGTGTGCGGGCAAATGGGCGTGATGATGAACGATTCCACTGTGGGATGAACGATGGGGCCGCCGGCGGAAAGGGAATACGCCGTCGAGCCTGTCGGTGTGGCGACGATCAGTCCGTCGGCGCGATAACGGCAGACGAACTCCTTTTCGATCAAAAGTTCCACCTCGATCATGCGCGCGAGAGCACCCTTATTAATGACCGCTTCATTCAGAACGCGCTGGCGTTCGATCACTTTTCCGGCGCGCTCCAACTCGACCTGGAGCATGATGCGTTCGCTGACGGAGGAGCGGCACGCGAGGGTCTCTTCGAGAGCGGGATAGAGTTCTTCAAGCGTGAAACTGGTAAGGAAGCCGAGGCTTCCCATGTTGATGGGGAGAATCGGAATGCCGTTGGGTGCGGCCAGGCGCGCGGCGGCCAGGAGCGTGCCGTCGCCGCCGAGGACGAGCAGGAGTTGTGACTCGGCGGCGACTCGTTCGCGGGAGAGTCCATTCGAAGTATCATCCAGGGAGCTGGCGGTTTCTTCGTCATAAACAGCGCGAATGCCGCGTTCTTTTAGCCACAGGAGAAGCGGAGGCACCACGACGGAAATGTTTGAGCGGCGCGGACGGGAGATGATGCCAATGGTTTGCGGCGATTTTGCGGGCAGCATGTATGCTTGCGATTCTACCTCAGTGTTTTTTGCGCGCGTGCAGAAAATACTCCTGATTGCCTTCGGCGCCGGTGAGACGGCTGGGGCGGACGCCGAGGCATTCGAGACCGGCGGTTTGCGCAGCGTGGCGCACTGCGGCGATGGCCTTCTGATGCAGAGCTTCGTCCGTGACGATGCCACCGGGGCCTACGTCTTCGCGAGGTAATTCGAATTGCGGCTTGATCAAAATCAGCAAGTCTGCCTCAGGTTTCGCTACGGCGGCTACAGGCGCGAGCACTTTGCTGACGGCGATGAAAGACACATCCACTACGGCTAGATCGATCGGGTCGTCAACGTCAGTGAGCTTGAGTTCGCGCGCGTTGCGTTCGATGCGGATGACGCGCGGGTCCTGGCGGAGTTTCCAGGCGAGCTGGTCCACGTTTACGTCGACGGCGTGAACACGCGCTGCACCATGTTGCAGCAGGCAGTCGGTGAATCCTCCCGTCGAGGAACCAACGTCGAGGCAAACTTTTGATCTGGGGTCGATTGAGAAATCATTGAGTGCGCCCTCGAGCTTGATGCCTCCGCGGCTGGCGTATTTTTGCTGGCGGCTGGTTACGCCTAGATCTGCGTTGCTTGCTACGAGCATGCCGGCTTTGTCGGCGCGCGCGCCATCGACTTGAATCTCGCCGGCGAGAATCATGGCTTGGGCTTTTTGCTGCGATTCGGCGAGGTTGCGCTCGACGAGGAGAAGATCGAGGCGCTTGCGAACGGCTTTGGGTTTCATGATGCTTGCTGCCAGTTTACGCACGCCGGTGAACGAGGAACTCCGAGATTTCGCGTAGACGCTCGGCGCGGCCGGCGTAGGGCGCGAGTTCGGCGATAGCTTTGCCCGCTAGCTCATTTGCAATTTCGTGGGAGCGCGCGAGTCCATAGACAGCGGGGTAGGTCGCTTTTTGTTGTGCAATATCCTTACCAGCAGTTTTGCCGAGGGCTGCGGAGGATTCTTCGACGTCTAGGATGTCGTCGGTAACTTGGAAGGCCCATCCGATGGTCTCGCCAAAGTGGCGCAATCGTGCCACGTCTTCCGCGGCAGCGCCGGCACAAAGCGCGCCTGCCGTGATGGAGGCGCGGATCAGCGCGGCGGTTTTCGAACGATGAATGTATTCGAGCATTTCCGGCGCAACGCGCTGGCCTTCGGATTCGAGGTCGGCGACCTGGCCGCCAACCATTCCGTTGACGGTGCCAGCGGCGGAAGAGACTTCGCTGAGGATGGAGACGCAGCGCCGGGCGTCGACGGGAGTGGCGGCGATGGTTTCGAATGCCAGCGTGAGCAGCGCGTCGCCGGCCAGAATGGCCGTAGCTTCGCCGAATTTTTTGTGACAGGTGGGCTTGCCGCGGCGAAGATCGTCGTTATCGAGCGCGGGCAGGTCGTCGTGGATCAGCGAGTAGGTGTGAATGAACTCAATGGCGCAGGCGGGATGAAGCGCGGGCGCAGCATCGAGAGTAAATGCGGACGCAAAAATCCGCGCAGCTTCGAGGCAGAGAATCGGGCGGATGCGTTTGCCGCCGGCGAAGACGCTGTAGCGCATGGCCTCGTGAATGGATGGAGGCTGGGTGATGGCAGCGGGCATGAGGCGGTCAAGAGCCGTCTCCACTGCCAGGCGATCTTCTTCAAAGAATGACGGGAGTTTCATCTTGGCAGGGAAGCAGCGGGCGCGCGACGCCGCGGGAAATTCACGTCTCGCTCTCCCGCTCGGGATCGAAAGGCTCGGCGGCGAGCTTGCCGTCGGCTTTCTTCAGAAGAATTTCCACGCGGCCTTCCGCTTCTTCGAGCTGCTTCTGGCATTCGCGTGAGAGCGCCACACCTTCTTCGAAAAGTTTCATGGCGTCGTCGAGTGAGAGCTGAGGGCTCTCGAGGCGGCGGACGACTTCTTCCAGGCGCGCAAGCGAGCGCTCGAAGTCAGGTTTTTTCGGTGGTTCAGGTTTCTTGGCGACAGGTGAATTCACGCGTTTGGCCTGTGGTTCCTTTCATTGCTGGCATCAAAGCAATTGCTTCCAGACTCATTTCTGACAATGGCCGCAAAAATATGTTGATCTGCCGCCCTGCTCGATGCGCTGGATCGGCGCTCTGCAACGGCGGCACGGTAATCCCTCGCGGTCGTAGGCGCGAAGGATTTTCTCGAGCCCCTGGAACCACCACGCTGGGTCGTGAAAGTCGGGTGGCGGATGCAGACAGCATTCTAAGGCACGCGCGAGAACGGAAACAATCGCTTTGTGCAGGCGGCGGGCTTCCGCGGGATTTAGCGAATTCGCGAGCCGCCGCGGACCCAGGCGGGCATGCCACAGAGATTCGCAGGAGTAGATGTTGCCGATGCCGGCAACGCGCGTTTGGTCGAGAAGAAATTCTTTCAGCGGGCGTTTCGAGGCGGCAAGCAATTCAGCGAATCGCTTGGCCGTGAATTCCGTCGATAGGGCATCCACACCCAAAGCGGCAAGCGCGGGGCACGATTCTTCGTTTGCCCAGGCGTGAACACGTCCAAAGTGACGCCGGTCGACGAAAGCCAAGACACCTTTGTCCAGTTCCAAGGCCACGTCGATATGAACGCCGTTGTCAGGCTGGTTCGCTTGTCCGAGCATTTCTTTCACGTTGGAAAACCAGATGAGTTGACCATCCAGGCGGAAGTGCATCGTCAGAAGAGCGCAGTCCAGATGAACCAGCAGGTATTTTCCTCTGCGTTCAACGGAGCGGATGCGCTGTCCTTCGGCGAGCCGTGTCACATTTGAAGCGGCCTGAGGTTTGGTGGCGATGGCGTGCAACACATGGACGCAGCGAATGCGGCGGCCCTCGACGAGCGGGCGCAGAGTACGTACGACTGCTTCTACCTCGGGGAGTTCAGGCATCGCAACAGAGCGTTATCAGGACGCGGGTTTCAGCGTCAAAGTGTGTTTGCGCACTTTTTGTTCCGCGGCATCCGAGAAAGGCGCAAGGATGGGCTTTCCTTCGTACCAGGAATCGAACTGATCGGTGTAATGACCGCTGCCGGGCTGGCCGGACTGCCCGGCGGGAATGAGCAGGATGGAATTATCCCAGTCCCCGGGATTGGCTACAAAGCGCATCGCGGGGCCATGATGCTTTGTCGCCGCGCGCACGCTGTAGCCTGTGCCCGACTGCGGCTTGTCGGTGATGCTGAGAAATGTCTTGAGCAATCCATCCCGGCCAATGGGGTGCAGCATGTCGAGCGAATCGAGCCGCTTCCAGCTCCAATCTTCGATGTGCTCGCTTTTTGTTAGCTCGACTAGCTTCGGAATCGCCCGGTCAGCCGCGGCGATGAGGAGTTCATCGTAGCTCTTGTACTCTTTTGGCAACCATTTCGCGGGACGATCCGTCAGTATTCTTTGCAGGAAGGCCGTGCTTCGCCACTCGTAGAGAGTGGTCTCCTTGCCGAGATAAGGTTCTAGGATAGTTTCCAGTGCGGAGCGCCGCACCGCGCCGAGAAACGACACGATCGGCGAGTTGGCGTCCGCGATGCCGTTCCAGTCCTTCAGGCTTTCGATTATTTTTCTGGCCCGTACGTCCTTGGGTTGCGCGATTTTCGCAGCGGCGGACAATTGCTCGCCCAGGAAAAAATGGGGATAGCTGTAGGTGTCGGTCTGGACCTTTAGCATGTCTTCCGGGCGCAGGTCGTGCTTGTCGTGCAGCAAATCGTAGATGCGTGCCACGCGATACGGCTCTTCCCAGCGATCGGTCAAGTAGGGTTTGTAATTTGGTCCGACGACTCGCGCATTCGCAGTAGCGATCAACCCGCTTTCTGGATTGAAAGCTTGCGGTAATTGGTCAAACGGAATGTAGCCGGTCCATTCGTAGTCGTCGGTGTCGCCGGGCATGGGCACTTCGCCATGGCCTTTTTTGCGAATGGGAACGCGCGCGGCCATGATGTAGCCGATGTTCCCGTCGACGTCCGCATAAACCGCATTTTGTCCCGGGCCCCAGACTTGCTTCATGGTGTTTCGGAATTCGTTCCAGTTGCGGGCTTTGCCCATCCAGTTGTAGCTGTTGGCGAGGCCACCGGGCTCGGTGGCGGTCCAGCGGAGCGCATAGGCTTTGTCGCCTTCACGGTGCACGATTGGACCGTGGCGCGTCACCATCACCTTCAGCTCTTCGTCTGGCTGTCCTTTGACATGAATGATTTCGTCAAATACTTGCGCTTTCGTCCACGCGCCGTGAACGCGATATTCCTCGGGCGAAGTGGGGTTGAACCTTTCCTCGTATAGATCCTGAACGCTGGCCCCGTTATTGGTGAATCCCCAGGCGATGCGGTCGTTGTGGCCGATGATCACCATGGGGGCGCCCGGAAGTGTAAAACCTTTGACGTTCCAGCCGGGCGCGGTGAGGTGAATTTCGTACCAGATTGCCGGGATGGTCAGTTCGAGATGCGTGTCGTTGGCGAGCAAAGGTTTGCCGGTGGCGGTGTGCGCTCCGCTGACCACCCAATTGTTGCTACCGAGGCTGTGGCGAATCTCACGTTGCGACTCTTCGAGGAAATTCTCAATGGACGGCCAAAACGCGGAGGTCAGATCCACTGGCTGCTCCGCCACCGGCTGCTGGGGCGTGCCTGACGAACTGGCTTTGAGCACGGTATCTGGCTCCATATCGTCGTCATCATCGTCATCGTCGCTGTCCGCACTGGCATGCGCGGAACCATCATTGGGGACATCGGGGTCGCCAACGACGAAGTGATCCATTGCGGCGTCTTCGGAAAAAAGATCCTTGGCGCGGTCTGCGCCTGCGCGTTCCGTGACTCGTGCGCGGCTGAGCTTCCCCTCCCAGGTGTTTGTCAGCGTGCGATACATGTAGCCGGAAATAACCAGCGTGTCGGTGGGCTGCCAGGGTTGTGGTTTGTACTTGAGAAGCGAAAATTCCAGCGGAAGGCTGTTCTCGTGCTGTTCGATGAAGCGGTTCACGCCGCGAGCGTAAGCCTCCATGATGCCGCGGGACTCGGCATCCATGAGAGTGATGTCGCGCGCTGCGGCCCTGCCGAATCCGAGCGTACGAAAATCCCGGTCAAACTGGAGACCCAAAGGGCCGATGATTTCCGAGATTTGGCCGCGTGCCACCCGCCGTAGCAAGTCCATTTGCCACAGGCGGTCTTGCGCCATCACGTAGCCCTGGGCCTCGGCCAAGTCTTCGAGCGAGGAAGCGCGAATGTGCGGGACGCCCCAATTGTCGCGCTCGACGATGACGTCTTTCTTTAGGCCCGGGAGCCCCGCTGCGCCATCCAGTTGCGGCAAAGGCCGGTAAACGTACCACCACACCACGGAAGCCGCAGCAACGACCAAGATGGCAAACGCCCACAAAACAAACCGAAGGACCTTGCGCAAGGCTTCTCCAAGTCAATTGGCCAAAAATTTAGTGTAGAGGAGCAGCTTCGCACGCGCAACCGAACGGCCATGCGGTGGCAACCCTGCCCTACGGCACGCCTTGGGTACTGCTACAATGCGGCTGGGAGTGTCCATCGGCCTATGTTTGCGGTGCGTCTGATCGGCGTGCTGGCGCTTGTGGCGCTGAACGGATTTTTCGCTGCGGCGGAGTTCGCGCTGGTGGCGGTGAGGATTTCGCGCGTGCGGCAGCTCGTCGCCAAAGGGGATGCGCGTGCGCGGATTGTCGAAGAACTACTGGGAGATTTACACCGCGTCGTTTCCGGCGTGCAAGTCGGCATCACGCTCACAAGCCTGGCCATCGGCGCGCTGGGCGAAGCCACGCTGGCCACGGAATTTCGCCAGCTTTGGCCTGGCGTAGCCGGAACACGCACTGCGATTCTTGCCCACGCACTCGCTTTGGCCTGCGCGTTCGTGCTTCTTAGCGCGCTACATGTGGTCGTTGGGGAACTCGTTCCGAAGACCGTGAGCCTCGCGAAGGCGGAACGCGTTGCGTTGATGGTCGCGCGGCCGTTTCAATGGTTTTTGAACACGTTTCGCTGGGCCATCGATTTGCTCGACGGCATTTCCAGCGCCATCGTAAAGGCGCTGGGACTTTCCGCGCCACAGGGGCACGGCGTCGCGCACTCCACAGAAGAGTTGCAGATTCAGATCGCACAGGCACGTGAACGCGGGCTCCTTGCTCCGGGGGAAGAAAAATTCATCGTGAGCGCCATCGAGCTGGGGCAAATCCAGGTGCGGGAGATCATGATTCCTCGCCCGGACATGCACACTCTCCCAGTGGAATCGGACTTGAACGAAGTGATGCGCGCGTTTGCCACCACGCAGCGTTCGCGCATACCTGTCTATCGCGGGACCGAGGACCACATCCTCGGCTTCATCCATATTAAGGATATGCTGTGGATTCTGCTCGACCGTGAGCGCCGCCTCGAGGAAAATCTCGCTCCGCCTCCTTTCGACTTGCGACGCGTGTTGCGCGAAGTACTGATTGTTCCCGAGACCAAGCCCGCGAACGAGTTGCTGTTAGAGCTCCGGGCGCGGCACGTGGGCATGGCTCTCGTCGTGGATGAGTTCGGAAGCATTTTGGGGCTGGTCACGCTCGAGGATATTCTCGAGCAGGTGGTTGGCGAGATTCACGATGAGTTCGATGTGGTCGAGCGTCCGCTCACGCTTGCCGATGGCGCGGTGATTTTTGACGCCGCGCTGAATGTGCGCGACCTGGACACGCAATACAACATTACGCTTCCGGAAGATCCCGCCTACGCAACCGTGGGCGGATTCGTTCTCGATCAGCTGGCCTTCATTCCCAAAGGCGGGGAGAGCTTCGAATTTGGCAATTTTCGCTTCACGGTGGTGGAGATGGATAAGAAGCGAGTAGCGCGGGTAAAAATTCAGCGCTTGCGGCCTGCTCCGGAAGAAGAGAAATCCGGCGAATCGGGCACCGGAGTCGCGCAACCGGTGAAAGAATCAAAAGCCGCCGCTGCGGATTCCCAGGTCCAGTGAACGGATGACGCGCCACCTCCTCCAACGATTTCTGCTCACGCTTCCTGCCCTTTGGCTTGTCCTGACGCTGGTTCTCCTGATGATTCATATTGTGCCGGCCGATCCCGTCGAGCAGATGCTCGGCGAAGGCAGACGGCGGATCGAGCGGTAGGATGGTTGAGTTTCGCGAGGCTCCGGTAGACAATGAAGGCGTGAGTCCGCACAAGCGCCGGATCAAGGATTACCTCCGGCCCAAAACGCTTTCGATGTTGTTGCTCGGGTTTTCTTCAGGCCTTCCCTTTTATCTGGTCGGCAATACGTTCGGCTATTGGCTGCGCGATGAACACACATCCCTGACGGCGATCGGGTTTCTTTCCTGGGTTGGCATTGCATATTCGCTGAAGTTTCTGTGGGCGCCATTGATGGATCGCGTCGACTTGCCGTTGTTTAAACGGCTTGGACACCGGCGCGGATGGATGATGTTCTCGCAGATCGTCGTCGGGCTGGCGCTGTGCGCCATGGGCGGAACTGGCATGAAAGCCGGGCTCGGCTGGCTTGGCGCTTTTGCACTAGTCGTCGCGTTTGCCTCATCGACACAGGACATTGTGGTTGATGCCTGGCGAATTGAATCGGCAGACGACGGAGAAGAACAAGGCCTCCTCGCGTCTGCCTATCAGTTCAGCTACCGCCTGGCGCTCCTGACTACGGATTCCGTTATCCTCATCGTGGCAGCGGCCGTGGGCTGGCGCATCTCCTACGGTACCTACGGCGCATGTATGGCCGTTGGAATGATCGCGACCTGGTTTGCGAAGGAACCGGAGTGCGCGGATGCCGTGATGGATGAAAAAAAGCGCGAAGGGGCGCTTTGGACGCAGCGCGGTTTCTTGGGCGCTGTTGTGGGACCGTTCATCGCTTTCTTCCGAGCACATGGCTGGCTCGCGCTTGTGATGTTAGCGGCAATCAGCCTCTACCGGTTGCCGGACTTCATCATGGGTCCGATGGCGAATCCCTACTACCATGACCTCGGTCTTTCGAAGCAAATCGTCGGAGCGGTGCGCGGCTCAGTCGGACTCTTCGCTACGTTTGCAGGCATCGCAGCTGGTGGATTCTGCTCGCTGAAGCTCGGCTACATGCGCACGCTCGTCATCGGGGGCATCGTGCAGGCAGCCGCGACTGCCGCGTTTGCGATTCTCGCGTTCGCGGGCTCGAGCATTCATCTCTTCGCGCTCGTCATGGCAGGTGACAACTTCGGCCTGAGCTTTGCCGGCGTTGCGCTTGTCGCGTACATGTCGAGTCTCACCAATCTGGGATACACCGCCACGCAGTATGCGCTCTTGAGTTCAACCTATGCCTGGCTGGGAAAGATCTTGAAGGGATTCTCCGGCGCTGCGGTCGAAAGCCTGAGCACCACGCACGGCCTCATTCACGCCTACGGCATTTTTTTTATCGTTTGCGGACTGACCGGCGTGCCCGCGGTCCTTCTGTTCGCGGCATTGGGTTACTGGCACCGGCGGAAGCAACCGGCGCCAGCCGCTGCCTAGGAAAGTCTTCACTCATAACACGCAAAGCCACTGCCCGGTGGATGAACATTCGCGTTGACGCGATCGTTTTCTCTGGAAGAGCTTATTTGGAGAGGACGACCGGCGCGCCGCGTCCGAGCCCCAGTGTACGCGAGGCATTGGCTTTGTTCACGGCGATTTCCAGATAGCCGCTCGAGCCCAGGTAGGCAACCGGTTCTCCGGCCGCGCCGCGAGCAAATGTTTCCACTAGTTTGCTGACGGGATGAGTGCCGACTTGCAATTTGAGCGTACCCCCGTTGACAACGGTTTCCGGCAAATCTTCCAAACGGAAATTCGTCACCAAATTACCGAAGGAATCCACGCGCAGCACCACGCCCCTGGCCACTCCATCGGTTGCCTTGGGTCTCGGAAGCGCGAAGCGCTTATAATCCTGAATCTCATCGCCCATGCTGGCGGTCTGCCATCCTTTGGAGAGCCACGCGGCCACCGGCGCGAAAACATCGCGGCCATGGAATGTCTTGCTGACCGGTTGCAGATAATAGTGCTCGGCGTTGGCGTGGCGCACGACAAGGTTCTGCTGCTCGCGGTCAAAAATCACGGAAAGAACACCGTTGTCCGGGGCAACAAAATACTGATTCTGCGCGCTGACGAGGAGCGGGCGGCGTTCCGTTCCCACGCCGGGATCGACGACCACGATGTGAATCGTCTTCGGGGGAAAGTATTCGTACGCCGCGCCGATGGTCAGCGCACCGTCAAGCAAATCGTACGCCGCCACTTGGTGCGTGATGTCGACGATGGTGACGTCCGGATTGATTCTCAGGATAACGCCCTTGAGCGTGCCGACGAGATGGTCTTCGGTGCCGTAGTCGGTGGTAAGAGTGATGATCGCGTTGGCCAATGAGTTCTTCCGCTCTGGGTGATGTGGACACGTGCGGCGCCGACGAAGTGGGGAGGCACTCCGCACCTATTGACGCTAACGGAGGCAGGCCCCGCCGTCAAGAATTCGCGCGCGCCCTGCTGTCCAATTGCAAACCGCCGTGGATTTGACTTTCGATTGGATTATCTCTGACCGCGGCCGGCGGTGGACGGTGCAAACGGAAGTTGTCTTGTCAGGCAGCCGGGCTTTTGCTAGGTTAGTGTCAGGGCGGGCGTCGTACAATGGCAGTATAGAAGCTTCCCAAGCTTCGGACGTGGGTTCGATTCCCATCGCCCGCTCCAGATTCTGAAGCACTTACGCAGCCCGACTCATTTTCCATATTTTCCAAAACATCAATTTTGCTGCCAGACTTCGAGGGGATTGGGCTTTTGAGATTGCTGCCCGAACCTCTTCCAGCGGGATTTGCCCGGTGTAAAGTGTCGTCATTCTTTCAGAGCTATGTCCCATCTGCTGACGAACGACGGCAGGGTTCAAACCCGACTTTGGTTGCAGCCACGACGGAAGGCGTGCAATCCAGCTTTGGGCAAGCTAATCGGGAGATTTGGCATCACACGAAGCAAGGTCGTGCCCTTTGGATTCAAGGACGCCTACTTCTATGACCAAATTCAGTACGCAACAGGGAATGATGCACGCCTTCACGTACACTTTCACTGATGACGTAGTAGGTTTCTTCGCCGCGTTGATCCACGAAACCTTCAAATAGCAAACCAGCGGTTGCGAACGAAGAGAGTCGTGACCCGTTCAGATGGACATGGCGGTGTAGCCCGCGAGGCCAAGCCTTCAACAAACAGATGTGGGAGTTTCCGAAAACGAATTATTGCACTCGTTTGAGGTCCTGTATCCAATTGGTTTCCCACGTTTTACCACCATCGGGCGAGAATGCCTGCTCCCAGTGGCATGAGGTGGGTGTTATCTGGGACCATATGAATCGTATCCGGATTGGTTTCCCGTTCTCGGTATCGTCGGCGTAGAAGCTACCCACGCCATTATGGAAGCCCCCTCTTACGGGCGGATCAAGGGGCGCGAGTGGCGTCCTACCGTCCATCCACCAGATCGACCACTGCCCCGACTTGGCGTCGAATGAGCGCGGAGCCACACCGCGATAAGTGCCCCCGGGAACTTCAAACACGTCGTCGTCGACATTTGCGTATCCACCCATCAGCGGTTGGCTGAACAAAGTCCCTTCGAATTCGATCCACTCGTGACTGTTGGCGAGGCGCTCCTTCAGCTTTCGATGATGAACTCGCCAGTGCCCCACTAAGAAATCGAAGTCATGGAGTCCGGGCACCGCACCCTCTGCATGACTCATTTCTTCTCCCGAAGCTGGGGAGGACCGCACGGTAGAAAGCCCCGAAGCCACGAGGACCAGACTCAGCCATACCATGAGGGTCATGCGCTGATTTATTTCCATGTTTGACTCCTTCATCGAGACATAATCAGTTAGAAAATGACGCTGTCCTAGAGTACGAACGCGCTTATGCCCGATCTTTCGCGACCTGACCACGTCAGTTCCAGTCATTGAAGGCATTGTAGTCCCTTTCATGTCCTGAATAGGTCGGTAGCAGATACGCGTGTTTTAGGAGTGGCTAGGTAGAAGGAGGATAAATCCGTAACCAGTTCTCCTAGTTCCTGCATTTGGCCGCCATCACTCAGTAGCGTCTCATGACTGATCTGCCGTGCTCCATTACTCGGAACCTGCCATCTAGTCCCGTTCGATGCCGCTAATCCCGCGCTCGATCAATTCCGCCAGACTGGAGTCAAGGTCATCGGATGACCAGCTAACGACAACATCAAAGAAGTCGCCGGTGGTATCGGAGGTGGGCTGGTAGCAGACCAGAGCGACCGTGAATTATGAAGGCGGGCAGCGGCCCTTCGGGTAGGCGATTGGTTGCGGCCATCACCGCAGGACGCGAGGATTAGGCGCAGGTTCACCCCCAAACTGTGCCGCGTACTTCATCCGATATGACCGCCCGCACGTACCTAAGTGATGGGCGTCATTGTTAACCCTCTCGTTTTGGGCCAACTTAGCTTTGTTTAGCCGGGGAGGTCACCATGTTTTCGTCTTGTGCAAACCCCAATTGTCAGGCCGCCTTTGACTATCGCCAGGGCCAATTCTTTCGTTTTCACAAGGATCATTCACCGTCCGAAAGCCCGCCCAATAGCCATTCTGTGCAGCATTTCTGGCTGTGCGGTGTCTGCTGCCGCGGCTACACCCTCGAATACCGTCATGGTTGCGGCGTTCTCCTCAAGGACCGCCCCGACCTTTCGATCAATCTAGACACCCTTCGGCTGATTGCCGCCGCTTGAGCGCTGCCCCCATCGTTTGAATAATGAATGAAACGGATTCGCGCTTATCGATCCAGCGTTTTCCATCCCAACGCTCACCGAGATTCCTGGCCACTTAGGACTCTCTCCCGGAAGCCCTCCTCCTTGTAGCGTTAAGAACGCCGGGGTAAACTCTCGCGTATCTCTACCGGGGGTACGCCATGGCCCGCAATGTCCGCTGCGGTTTGATCCAGACCAGTTGTGAATGGTCTCCCGAGAAATATTCTCTCGGCCAAATCAAAGAAAAAATGATTGCCAAGCACGAGCGCCTGATCGACGCGGCGGGCAAGAAGAAAGTGCAGGTTTTGGGCTTGCAGGAGCTTTTCTACGGCCCGTACTTCTGCGCGGAACAGCAGACGCGCTGGTACGAGCTGACCGAGCGCGTCCCCAACGGGCCCACCATTGCCCGCATGCAGAAACTCGCCAAGCGCCATCAAATGGTGCTGGTCGTACCCGTTTACGAGACGGAAATGACCGGCGTTTATTACAACACTGCCGCCGTGATCGACGCCGACGGCCGCTACCTCGGAAAATATCGCAAGCACCACATTCCGCACTGCCACCCGGGCTTCTGGGAGAAATTTTATTTCACGCCGGGCAACGCGGGCTATCCGGTCTTCAAGACGCGTTATGCAAGCGTCGGCGTTTACATCTGCTACGACCGGCATTTCCCGGAGGGCGCGCGCATCCTCGGCCTCAACGGCGCGGAAATTGTTTACAACCCGTCAGCGACCGTCGCTGGCTTGTCCGAATATCTTTGGGAACTGGAGCAGCCCGCGCACGCCGTCGCCAACGCCTATTTCGTCGCCGCCATCAATCGCGTGGGCACGGAGCAGCCTTGGAAGATCGGCGAATTCTACGGCAAAAGCTATTTCTGCAATCCAAAAGGAAAAATCGTCGCGCAAGCCAGCCGCGACAAGGACGAACTCCTCGTCGCCGACCTGGACCTCGACGAAATCCAGAAAGTCCGCGACACCTGGCAGTTCTATCGCGACCGCCGCCCGGAATCCTACGGCGAAATCACGCGCACCCGCGCCGCCGAGAACTCGGAAGCCGCCGACTGAAATGCCTAGCCACGGCCGCCTGCAGTTGACGCGCAAAAAATCTTTACACTTGAGAATTCGGGATCTCCGCAATGAATGACGCGCGCACTTCTTCTCTGGCCGAAGAGACAATCCGCCACAGCTCTCTCTATAACAAAGATCTCGCTCCCGTCGCGCCCGAACGCCGCACCTGGCGCACCTACAACTACGCCGCTCTGTGGATCTCTATGAGCGTCAACATCCCCACCTACCTTCTGGCCAGCGGCATGATCGCTGGCGGCATGAACTGGCGCCAGGCTCTCTTCACGGTCTTTCTTGGAAATGTAATTGTTCTCGCTCCCATGCTTCTCAATGCTCATGCCGGCGCGCAGTACGGCATCCCTTTTCCAATTTTCGCACGCGCTTCTTTTGGCGTGCTGGGCGCGAACGTGCCCGCGATCCTGCGCGCCTTGGTCGCTTGTGGTTGGTTCGGCATCCAAACGTGGATCGGCGGCGAAGCCATCAACGCCATGATGGTGGCTCTTGCGCCAGGCTGGGCGCACTTTTCTTATGGCGCGGCGCTCTGCTTCATTTTCTTTTGGTTGCTGAATGTTTTGGTGATCCTGCGCGGCATCGAAACAATTCGCTTCCTGCAAGGCATTTCCGCGCCGATCCTTCTATTGATGGGGCTGGCCCTTCTTCTCTGGGCCCGCGGAAAAGCCGGCGGTTTCGGCCCCATGCTCTCAACGCCGTCGAAATTTCAGAATTTCGCCGAATTTTTCCGCTTCTTCATCCCGTCGCTCACTGGCGTTGTCGGCTTCTGGGCCACCGTCTCGCTCAACATCCCCGATTTCACGCGCTATGCCCGCAGCCAGCGCGATCAAATGGTCGGACAAGCTCTCGGCCTTCCCGCTACCATGACCTTTTATTCCTTCATCGGAATCGCCGTCACCTCCGCCACCATGATTATCTTCGGCGAAGCCCTCTGGAATCCCGTCGCCGTTCTCGCCCGCCTCGGCAACCCCTTTGCCGTCGTCCTGGCGATGATCGCGCTGCTCATGGCCACTCTCAACGTCAATGTCGCCGCCAACGTCGTTTCCCCCGCCAACGATTTTTCGAATATTTCCCCGCGCAGCATCAGCTTCCGCACCGGCGGCTTGATCACCTGCGCCATGGGCATCGCCATGCAGCCATGGAAACTCATGGCCAACTACGGCAGTTACATTTTCGGTTGGCTGGTGGGCTATTCCGGCTTTCTCGGTCCCATCGCTGGCGTTTTAATCTGCGACTATTTCCTCATCCGCAAAAAATATCTCGTCGTCGAAGATCTTTATCAGCGCGGCGGCCTCTACGAATATTCAAGTGGGATTCATTGGCAAGCCATCGCCGCGCTGGCGGCTGGCGCAGGTGTCGCCTTTGTGGGCTTGGCCGTCCCTCAGCTTCGAATTCTTTACAACTACGCCTGGTTTGTAGGCTTCCTGGTCAGCTTCCTTATTTATTTTGCTTTGATGAATCGCGTCGAACCAGTCGCCCAACCCGCTGACTGAGGAGGACAAACTTTCATGGACTTCGGCATCACCATCAAACCTGACATCTCCATCGACCGCATCCTGACCCTCACCCGTCAAGCCGAATCCGCCGGCTTCTCCTTCGGCTGGATCTTCGACTCACACGTCATCTGGAAAGAGCCTTTCCCGCTCCTCGCCCTCATGGCCGCCAATACAAAAAAGATGCGCCTCGGCACTTGCGTCACCAACCCCGCCGTGCGAGATGTCACCGTTTCCGCCAGCCTCTTCGCCACTTTGAATCTGGCTTCCCACGGCCGTATGGAACTCGGCATCGGCCGCGGCGACAGTTCCCGCCGCGTGCTTGGCAAAAAACCCACCACTCTCGAAAACCTTGAAGAATTTGTCCGCGTCTTTCGCAGCTTGAACGCCGGAAAGACCGTCGATCTCGATGGCGTCCCCACAAAATTTCCGTGGACCGATGGCCAAGTTCCTCGCGTCTGGGTCGCCGGCTACGGCCCGAAAGCCCTGCGCACCGCGGGACGCATCGGCGATGGCGTGATTCTCCAGTTTGCCGACCCTGACCTGATTGACTGGTGCCTCGGCTTCGTCCGCGAAGGCGCCAAAGAAGCCGGCCGCGAGTTCAGCAAAATCGAAATCATGTCCGCCGCTCCCGTCTGGGCCTCCGACGACCTGAAAACCGCTCGCGAACACGTCCGCTGGTTTCCCGCCCTCGTCTCCAATCACGTGATCGACCTCATCTCCAAGTACAAGCCCGAAGAACTGCCCCCCGCTCTCACCTCGTTCGTAAAGGACCGCGGCAAGTACGATTATCTCCACCACTGCGAAGTCGGCAGCGACAACGCCGAATTTGTAACCGACGAAGTAGTCGACCGCTTCTGCCTAATCGGCCCCGTAGCCGAGCACCGCAAAAAACTAGACCGCCTCCGCCAGGTCGGCGTCACACAATTCAACATCTACCTAATGTCCGGCGACGAAGAAAAAACGCTTGACGTTTACGCCCGCGATGTTCTGCCGTACCACAGCCGCACGCGAGCCTGAGTCTTTGTAGGGGCGCAGCATGGTGCGCCCCTTTCGAGCAAGCCGTCGCCAGTCGATTGGTTTTTGTCGTCGAATACAAAGTTGGAGGCCCAGCAAATGCGCTTTGACACCGTAATCGACAGTCGTGACGCCAAATTCGGCTCTCAAGTGCGAGCGATGGCTATTGTCTTTCTGATCTTCCTACCAGTGTTTATAATCTCGCAGCTTCCGTCCTTCGCCCAGAAATCCCCGGCCGATTCCGAACCTCCCGAGATGCTAGTAACAGAACAAGGATTCTTGGCCATTAGCACCCCCAAGGGATGGACGCGAGCAAATGGCCCTGGTCTGGCATACTTCGTCCCCGAAGAAGAGACCAAGGGAGAACTCCAGGCATGGATCTATATAAGTTCCGCGCCGATCGGCCCCGACGAAGATGCCAAGGATCTGAAATCGTATATTGAGTCCGATATCACAGATTTCAAGCAAAGGTTCAAAGAGGGCGTTGTTCAAAAAGAAGATTCCCTGAACCTGCCTTACGCGAAGCTCGAAGCGCCTGTGTACACGTTTCGAAGCGGCGAAAAGCGCAATACAGTGGAGCAAGTTGTGTACGTCGGTGAAAGCAATCGCGTCCTGACGCTAGTCCTCAGTGCAAGAGAAAAACCTGCGTTTGAAAAAGCGTTGCCGGTATTCCGGGACTTCGCAAGATCATACCGTGGGAGTATCACCACTACACCCAGTCCGGCTTAATGTCCGCCGTATGATAAGTTCCTATTTCTGTTGGAGGCCTAATGCGTTTTGACACCGTAATCCGCAACGGAACCGTAGTCACCGCCACCGACACCTGTCTCGCCGACGTCGGCATCAACGGCGACAAAGTCACCGCCATCGCCGCGCAACTGCCTATTGAAAACGCCGGCCGCGTCATCGACGCCACAGGCCATCTGCTTCTCCCCGGCGGCATCGACGTCCACACTCACCTCGACATGCCCTTCGGCGGCACCACCAGCGCCGACGATTTTGAAACCGGCACCATCGCCGCGGCCTTTGGTGGCACCACCACGCTCATCGACTTCGCCATTCAATACAAAGGACAGACGCTCCGCCAGGCCTTCGACGGCTGGATGCAGAAAGCCCACGGCAAAGCCGTCACCGACTACGCTTTCCACTGCATCATCACCGACCTCGGCGCCGCGCAGCTCGAAGAGATGGGCCAGCTCGTCAGCGAAGGGGTCACCAGCTTCAAGCTTTTCATGGCCTATCCCGGCGTGTTCATGCTCGATGACGCCACCATCTTCCGCGCCATGTCGCAAGCCGCCAAGCACTCCGGCCTAATCTGCATGCACGCGGAAAACGGCGGCGCCATCGACGTCATCGTCCAAAAAGCTTTGGCGGAAGGGAAGCGCGCCCCCAAATACCACGCGTTGACGCGCCCCACAACCGCCGAAGCCGAAGCCACTTCCCGCGCCATCGCCCTCGCCGAAATGGCCGGCGCGCCCGTGTACATTGTTCATCTCTCGTGCAACGACGCGCTCGAAAAAGTTCGCGAAGCCCGCGACCGCGGCCTCCCCGCCTACGCCGAAACCTGCCCGCAATATTTGTACTTGTCGCTCGAAAATATGGACGTGCCGGGCTTCGAGGGCGCGAAGTATGTCTTCACCCCGCCGCTCCGCGAAAAATGGCATCAGGAAAAACTATGGCAGGGCCTCGCTCAAGACACCTTGCAAGTCGTTTCAACCGACCACTGTCCTTTCTGCTTCAAGGAACAAAAAGAACTAGGCCGCGACGACTTCACCAAGATCCCCAACGGCGGCCCCGGCATCGAGCACCGCCTAAGCCTCATCTACACCGGCGGCGTTCATGGCAAACACTTTTCCCCAAATCGCTTCGTCCAGCTCGTCTCCACCGCCCCCGCAAAACTTTTCGGCCTCTACCCCCGCAAAGGCACCATCGCCGTGGGCTCCGACGCCGACCTGGTTATCTTCGACCCCAATCACGAAGAAGTCATCAGCGCCAAAACCCACCACATGCGCGTCGACTATTCCATGTTCGAAGGCATCCCCATCAAAGGCGCCCCCAAAACAGTCCTGTCCCGCGGCCGCGTAGTCATCGACTCCGGCAAATTCACCGGCCGCCCCGGCGCCGGCCAATTCCTCCGCCGCCAAACCTACGCCGGAATCTGACGCCAGGACGCCATGCCCAATCTCGCCGTAGAAATCGTTCGCTTCGTGGATGATCATCAGCCTGGTTGGGTAGAATGCGAATTCATCGATGCCGAAGGCCGCCGTCACACCATAATTGAGAAAGTGCCGATCGTTAGCCCCGATACACTCGATTCGACCAGCGAGTATCCGCAGTCCGGATTCGTTCAGCGAGGTGCTACATCGTTGGGAAGATGACAAAGGACAGAAATTGGCAAGGATTAGCACTTTAAAACCGCTTGATATCGAATCTACGTTAGGATTGTCGGAATTTGTTGTGCTATTCAGCCAATTAAGAGTTGGAGACACATGAGGTTGGTTTGTGCCGCGATTCTGTCCAGGTCCCCTTGCGGGACGCCGATAGGGCAGTAAGGGTCACTCATCTTCGAAGTTCAGACTTCATCGCCGCGTCGAGCGAGAGTCTTTCGGCGGACGTAAGAGGGCGGGAAGCGCCCTTGGAAAGATCGCCGAGAGACAGCGGCCCGATCGCGACACGAATAAGGCGCAAAACCTCCACGTCGAGTTGCTCAAAGAGGCGCCGGATTTGGCGATTCCTGCCTTCGTCGAGAACAATCTCCAGCCAGGAATTCCGCTCACCTTGGCGCAGAATCTCGGCACGTTTCACGCGAAGAAAATCTCCTTCTTTCGACTGCACTCCTTTTTCTAGAGACTGCAGCAGCTCCTCATCGGCGACCGCACCGATCTGTACGTGGTACGTTTTGTCGAGATGTGTTTCCGGCGCCGTGATTCTCGCAGCCCACTCGGAATCATTCGTCAGCAGCAGCAAACCCTCGCTGGCTTTGTCGAGTCGCCCCACGGGCGCAACCCACGGCAGGTCCGCGCGCAGCAACGAATAGACAGTGTCGCGCCCCTTTTCATCCGATGCCGTCGTGACAATTCCGCGAGGTTTGTTGAGAACGAGATAGATTCTCGAAGATGCCGCGACCTGCTGGCCGTCGACTTCAATCCGGTCCTTACCAATGTGAACCCGCGTTTCGGGATCACGTCTCAACGCGCCATTTAGCCGCACACGTGAACCGCGAATCAGTTCCACCGCCCGCGAACGCGAGCAATAACCCATCTTCGAAAGCGCTCGCGCCAATCCAGTTTTTCGCGCCGCGTTTCCTGCGATCGCGCGTTTCTTCACTTCGCCGTTCACGAGGGAATTATATGCCGGTCTGGCAGATAGAGTTTAGAGGCCGTCCTTGGCCATCAGTCTGCCGCGCTCTTGTTTATACCGCGCCAACGCTTTCTCGATCACGTTCACCGCAGCGTAAGCCGGGCGAATATCCTCCACTTGAACCTGTTTGCCTTCCAGTTGCTTGTAATCCTGAAAAAATCGTCTGAGCACCAGCAAACGATGCGGCGGAAGCTCATTAGCCTCCACGTAGCTATTGAATTCAGGATCGTTCGTCGCCACCGCGATCACTTTGTCGTCGCTCGCGCCAGAATCGATCATGGTCATCAACCCGATCGCCCGCGCCTTAATGAGCGCCAGCGGCTGCACCGCCTCCTGGCACAGCACTAGCACGTCAAGCGGGTCGTCGTCCTCCGCGTAAGTCTGCGGAATAAATCCGTAGTTCGCCGGATAATAAACCGCCGAATGGATGATCCGGTCCACCTTGAGCAGCCCGCTGGGCTTGTCGAGCTCGTATTTCACGTTGGAGCCCAGCGGTATCTCGATGACGGCCTGAAAATCGCGGGGCAAATCGTTGCCCGGAGAAACGTCATGCCACGCATGCAACATTTCGCTGGATCCTCGCTATCTGTTCTTCTAGGAAGTACAACGTCATTATCGCCCGAGAACTCCGCAGTTGCCACCAACGGTTCTCAGCCTACGCGCAGCAACAATTTAAAGCCGCCTAGCGCGATCGAGACCAGCGCGAAAGGGAACTGTGGTACACATAAGAAGTTAAGGATGGCCTGCGGAGGCCCACAATGAAATTCAGCGCATTTTTCGCCTTGTTTCTGGTTTTGCTCCTGCTGTGGGCCGGTGGATTTCTTGTCTATCACATTGCGAGTGCCCTGATCCATCTACTTCTGCTCCTCGCTGTAATATTCTTGGTGATCCACCTCGTGCGCAGCGTGGCCCGAAGATAAATTCGTATGCCTGTACTCTATGCGCGCGCTTTGCCAACAACCTCGTTCCACACGCCCTTGCTCTTGATGATCAGCTCAATCGCTTCGCGTACGGCCCCTCGCCCGCCGTGTGCCGTCGTCACGTAATGCGCGGCCTTCTTCACCTCGGGCACGGCATTGCCAACGGCCACCGCCAGCCCTACGCGCCGCATCACCGTAATGTCCGGCAAGTCATCGCCCACGTAGGCCACCTCGGATTCATCAACTCCAGCTTTCTTCAGAATTTCTTCCAGCGCCGGAATCTTGTACGGCTGCTTTTCAAACACAAACTCAATGTCCATCTCTTTGCAGCGTCGCCGCAGCGCCGCGCTCTCGCGCCCCGTAATCACTCCCGTACGCAAGCCCGCCGTGCGCGCCAGCGTAAGTCCCTGCCCGTCGTGCGCGTCAAACGTCTTAATCTCTAGCGCCGTTCCTTCCGCCGTAGAAAGCAGCGTCACCCCGCCATCCGTCAGCGTCCCGTCCACATCCATCAGCACCACCTGAATCTTCTTCGCCCGCTTCGCCACCGCAGCCGGAATCTTCTTTTCTCTCTTTGCCAAAGCCGTCTCCTCTTTCGTCTTCCCTGCGAGTCTCTGTGTACTTTGCGTCTCTGCGTTAGATGCTCCTGCTCGCCCACTAGATCAATTCCAAAGTCCACAAATCATGCAAATGTACGACTCCCAGCACTCCCCCCGCTTCATCCACCACCACAATCGAAGTAATCTTCCGCTTCTCCATCAAATTCAGCGCTTCGCTCGCCAGCACGTGCGGCCCAATCGTCTGCGCTCCGCGCGTCATGCAAGCCCCCGCGGTCATCTCCAGCGTCGCGCCCCGATGCTTCTCCATCAAACGCCGCAAATCACCATCCGTCAAAATCCCCGCGAGCCGTCCATCCGCTTCCAGCACCGTCGTCATCCCCAGCCGCTTCTTGCTCATTTCATGAATCACGTCCGGCATCGGCGTTGCCGCTGAAACGCGCGGCAGCGCGTCGCCCGCATGCATCAAATGCTCCGCTCGAAGTAGTTTTTTCCCCAAGCGTCCCGCCGGGTGCAGCGCCGCAAAATCGTCCGGCCGAAATCCGCGCCGCTCCAGCAACGACACCGCCAGCGCATCGCCCACTGCCATGGCCACCGTCGTGCTCGCCGTGGGAGCGAGATTCAGCGAACAAGCCTCCTCGCGCACGCTCACATCCAGCACCGCGTCGCTCGCTTCCGCCAGCGTCGATTGAACTTTTCCGGTCAGCGTGACAATCGGCATCTCCAATCGCTTCAGCGCTTCCAGCAAGCGGATGATCTCCTCCGTCTCCCCGCCATAAGAAACCGCCAGCAGCGCGTCGCCCCGCGCCAGCATGCCCAAATCGCCGTGCAACGCCTCCGCCGGGTGCAAAAAGAATGACGGTGTGCCCGTGCTGGAAAATGTCGCCGAAATTTTCCGCCCAATCAGTCCCGACTTTCCCATCCCGCTAACCACCACCCGCCCCTTGCATGCCAGCAACAACTCCACAGCCTTCTCAAAATTCGCATCCAGCCGCGCCAGCACATCCTCAATCGCCTGCGCCTCAATCTTCAGCACCCTCCGCGCCGTCTCCAAACTCATGCGTCGCTCCAGCAACTCTCGCAACATGCAGGCAGACCAAGCAAGATCGCAGATGTTTGAGAGCTTTTCTTCACGCGCCGCTCCAGCCGCGAACCAGCTTCGAGAGTTCCTTCAATCGCGCAAGCAACTGTGGCAATTGCGTCAGCGGCAACGCATTCGCCCCATCCGACAACGCCGCCGCCGGATTATCATGCGTCTCCAAAAAAATCCCATCCACTCCCGCCGCCACTCCCGCCCGCGCCAGCGGCTCAATAAATTCCGGCTGCCCACCGCTCGCATGCCCCTGCCCGCCCGGCAACTGCACCGAGTGCGTCACATCAAACACCACCGGGCATCCCAGCTTCCCCAAAATCGCAAACGACCGCATATCCACCACTAAATTCTGGTATCCAAACGACGAGCCTCGTTCCGTCAACACCACCTTGGTATTTCCCGTGCTCGCAATCTTCTCCACAACGTTGCCCATATCTGCCGGCGAAACAAACTGCGGCTTCTTCACGTTCACAATCCGCCCGGTCTTTCCCGCCGCCACCAGCAAATCCGTCTGCCGCGCCAAAAACGCCGGAACTTGTAGCACGTCGCAAACTTCCCCGGCTGGTGCGGCCTGCGAAGCCTCGTGAATATCCGTGAGGATCGGCAATTTCAATTCCTCTTTTATTTTTCGGAGAATCCGCAGCCCTTCTTTGAGCCCCGGCCCGCGAAATGATTTCACCGACGACCGGTTCGCCTTGTCATACGACGCCTTAAAAAGGTAAGGAATCCCCGCATCCGCCGCAATCCGCGCCACTTTCTCCGCCATCATCCGCGCGTGCGCTTCGCTTTCAATCACACACGGCCCCGCAATAAGAAACAGCGCATTCCCGCCGCCGAGGCGCAGTGCTCCGAGAGAAATTTCCCTGGACTGAGTCATGGAACTCACTGAAGATAGCATACCCGGTTTGCAGTTTTGTCGCGCTTTTGGAGGGATGTATGAGGCTGAAGATGTTTCTTACCGCCGCTTGTGGTGTGCTGCTCTGCGCGTTCTGCGCGGCCACCGCGCAAAACTCCGACACCGCCGATGCCGAGCGCTACATCAAGGAAAGCGAGCGTCTCTGGGCCGAATCCGTCGCATCCGGCGAAACCTCGAGCCTGGAACGTTTTCTCGCGGACGACCTCGTCGGCGTGGACATAGATGGCACTTTCTACGACAAGTCCAAAGCCATCGCGGACACTCGCTCGGGCCCGCAACAATTTGTCTCGAATCATCTCAATGACGTGAAAGTCAGATTTTATGGCGACACTGCCATTGCCCAGGGAAGTGAATCATGGGTTCGGCGCAATGGTGCGCCGCTTCGCGGTCGATTCGTTTGGACCGATACCTGGATCAAGCGCAATGGCAAATGGCAGATTGTGGCCGCTGAGGATGTCGCCGTTCCTGAACCCGGGCAGTAGGAGCCTGACCACTCCCGCTCGATGGAACGGATGCCGGTCTCGAACGAGCTGCTAGGCCCGTTTACGCGCTCATGCGCGGCGCGACGTGAATGGCCTGCGGACGCTGCGGCTCGGAAGCGGGACGCGCTTTGCACTTTTTGTGTTCCAGCGCCGCGCCAATGAACGCCGCAAACAACGGGTGCGGCTCCAGCGGCTTTGATTTAAATTCCGGGTGAAACTGGCAACCCAGGAACCACGGATGCTCGGGCGCTTCAATAATCTCCACGTAATTCTCGTCTGGAGTCCGTCCCGTAATCCGCAGCCCCGCGCCCGTCAAAATTTTTTCGTAATCTCTGTTGAATTCGTAACGGTGCCGGTGCCGCTCGCTGATCTCCGTTTTGCCGTAAGCCGTCGCCGCAAACGAACCGGGTTCCAGCTTGCACGCCCACGCCCCCAGCCGCATCGTGCCGCCCATTTCGTCAACGCCCAGCAATTCGCGCAGCTTGTAAATCACGCGATGCGGCGCCTGCGGATCGCTTTCCGTCGTATCGGCCTGTTTCAATCCGGCCACATCCCGCGCGTATTCCACCGTGGCACACTGCATGCCCAGGCAAATCCCAAAATACGGCACTTTGTGTTCGCGAGCGTATTGAATCGTGTAAATCATCCCTTGCAGGCCGCGCTTGCCAAATCCACCCGGCACCAGGATTCCGTCGTATCCGTGCAGCCTCGCCGCCGCTGTTTCCGCCGATTCAATCTCCTCGGCTTCGATCCATTCCAGCACCGTCTTATGATTGTGTGCCAGCCCGCCGTGCAGCAGCGCTTCGCGTAAACTCTTGTACGCGTCTTCCAGTTGCACGTACTTGCCCACCACGGCAATGCGTACTTCTCCCGCCGGATGCTGCAGCCGCTGCACCAAATCCAGCCACGGCTTCATATCCGAAGGTCGCTCTTCCAGCCGCAAAAGCCTCAGGATTTGCGCGTCCAATCCCTCTCGGCTGAGCTCCACCGGAACCGCATAAATCGTCTTCACATCTTCCATCGAAATAACGCACGATTCCACCACGTTGCAGAACAGCGCAATCTTCTTCTTCAATTCAGCGGAAATGTGACGGTCACTGCGGCACAGCAAAATGTCCGGCTGAATCCCGATGCCCAGCATTTCCTTCACGCTGTGCTGCGTCGGCTTGGTTTTCAGTTCGCCGGCCGCCGCGATGTACGGCACCAGCGTGACGTGCACGAAAAGTGTGTTCTCCGCTCCCAGCTCCAGCCGCATCTGCCGGATCGCTTCCAAAAACGGCAGCGACTCGATGTCGCCGACCGTGCCGCCAATCTCCACGATCACCACGTCCACGCCTTCCGAAACTTTCCGGATGGTGGCCTTGATCTCGTCGGTCACGTGCGGAATCACCTGCACGGTTTTTCCCAGGTAATCTCCGCGCCGCTCTTTGGTCAGAATGGTTTCGTAGATTCGCCCGGTCGTCCAGTTATTGTCCCTCGAGAGTTTTGCGTGCGTGAACCTCTCGTAATGACCTAGGTCCAGATCCGTCTCCGCTCCGTCCTCGGTCACAAACACTTCGCCGTGCTGAAACGGGCTCATCGTTCCCGGATCAACGTTCAGGTACGGATCGCATTTCTGAAGTGTGACTTTAAATCCGCGACTTTCGAGGAGACAGCCAATCGAGGAGGCAGCTACGCCTTTTCCCAGTGAGGAAACAACACCGCCGGTAACAAAGATATATTTTGGCGCCATCCGTGCTCCCCGCCTCTGCTCCTTCGCAGTCCGCGGGGCTTGTCAGCCCTCCACAGGAGTGACGTACAAACAATTATGTTCGGAACTCCCAAAACTGTCAAATCGAACTCTTGCGCCCATCGTATCGGCCTTTTTTCTTTATCTTTTCTTGACTTTCTCCGCGCAAAACTTTTCTCCCTCCGCGGGGTTTCATCATCGGGTGAGGGTTTGCGCGCTCCGCGCAGCCTTCCTCCCTTGGAACTTTTTGTTTACTCATACGCGGATGGGTGAAACCTGTTTGCTCGAACTGCCCATCTAAGAAGTGGAAGACTTTTATTTTACGCGCTGTGCGGGACGTGGGGTACCGTTGCGCGACTCTGGAAGCTCCTATCGGGGCTTTCGCCAATGAGAAGGGAAGATGAAATCACTCAACCGTATCAAACGAACTACCCTCTGGCTCGCAAGCTCGCTGCTCGTCGTTTCCGCCGCCACCGCTCAGCAAAAACCGCAACTCCTTCAGCAACCCGGCAATTCCTATGACGTATCCCGCGAAACCGTCATCACCGGCACCGTCGTTTCCTTCACCGAAGGCACAACGCGCGCTGGCTCTCATCTGATACTGAACACATCCTCCGGCGTGACCGACGTAAATGTCGGTAATGCCAAGCTGCTCTCACTGAACGGGATGACGTTTAACGCAGGCGAATCCGTGCGCATAACCGGCGAGAACGTCACCGTTGCTGGCTCAACCTTTTTCGCCGCACGCATCGTCCAAAAAGGCTCGCAGTCGCTCACCGTGCGCAGTCAACGCGGCTTCATGGCGCGGCCCACCCGCTCAAACGTCCCAGCCTCCGCGCTGAATCAGGGGGGTGTCCTGTGAAGCGGCTGCCTCTTCTTTTCGCTTTGGGCTTTGCAGCGCTTGCGGCCGCCTGCAGCGGTGGCGGCGGCAACAGTACCCCTCCCCCACCGACGGGAGGGTTCACGCCGGCCAGCTTGAAAGGGAACTATGCCTTTTCTATGGCCGGTGAAGATCCCTTCAACGGCACATTCGTTACGCGAGTTGGCAGCTTTATCGCCGACGGCAACGGCAACATCACCTCCGCCATTGAAGATGTCGGCGACGCTGCCCAGCCCACCACGGTAGCTTTTTCCCAGGGCACCTACACCATGCAGGCCAATGGCAAAGGCACCATCACCCTGCCAGCGGCCGTTGGCGGCGGCCTGGCCTTGAATTTTTCCATGAGCACTGCAGCCCCGACCGGCGTCGGTCTTTTGATTCAGGCCGATGGCAACGCGACGTCAAGCGGTAGCTTCAACCAGCAAAACATCGGCTCCTTCACGCAGCCCTTTGCTGCCGCCAACTATGTCTTTGATTTCAGCGGCACCGATCTAACCAATGGATTCCCAGTTTCTATCATTGGAGAAGTGGCCACCAACGGTGCGGGTATCCTTGGAACGGGAACAGAGGACGTCAATGACGGTGGCGCCGCCGCCCCCTCAGGTCCGCTGGCCATCAATGCTGGGGGGATGGTCACGCCCGACAACACCGCTGGAAACAACGCAAACTTTGGGCGCTCCACGATCACCTTCGGTGGAAACACCTTCGTCTTTTACCCCATCGATCAGACTCATGCGAAATTCATCGAAACCGATGGCGCCGCGCTCACCTCGGGTGATTTCTTCCAGCAGACGGGAACAATCCCCACATCGAACGCAAACTTCACGTCCAGCTTCATCTCCATCACTGGCGGCAGTAACGTCAATATCAATGTCGGCGGCGCAGTGACTCGCGCCCTGCGCTTCACTGCCGACGGCGCCGGGAACCTCAACACCCTTCTGTTTGACCAAAACGCACAGAAATCAGACGGTACGGGCAGCCATGCCTGTGTCGATTCGTCGGATGGGGGATGCAGCCTTTCCGTAGCGACCGCAACTTATAGCATCACCGGTGCCGCTTCTCCTGGCCGCGGCACGCTGTCCATCATGTTTAGTGGTCAGAGTGCCGCCGTCGACGAGGTGTTTTACATCGCCTCCCCGACGTTGGGCGTAATTCAGGACGTTAGCACCAACATCGTCGCCGATGGCTCCATGCTGGGCCAGGCAGGAAATATCGCCACCTCGGGCAATTTTGCCATCAATATATCGGGCCAAGTTGCCCCTAGCAGTGGCAACGTCGGCCTTGAAGAGGACATCGTCGGTCAGTATGCCGTCAGCAGCAACAACATTACCGGCGCCAGCGATTTGATCGAGCTCGGAACCACTTCAAATCACAATGTCGCCCCAACCAACGTGGCCACCTCGGGAACTTCGCTCATCAATGGCGATGGCACGAAGCGGAACTCGCTGCAATTCGTCTTTACTCCCCAAAGCGGTCCGGCCGCCAAGAGAAACTTCACTGCTTATGTCGGTGGCAGCCCACCGCAGCTTCTCCTGATCGGCACCGACACCGCCGACATTGACACCGGCACCGTCCTGACCCAAACGACTCCTCAATAGTCGGCCGGGTGTGGCACAGGCTTCAGCCTGTGCCACCTCGGTGTTCACAGGGAAACGGCAGTGGGTCCGTTGCAAACGGACCCACTACCCAGCAAGTGTCCGGCGGGGACACCGCCGGGCAACCTTATTTAGCTCCGGCCAACTCCACTAACCACAAACCAACGGGAAAATATTTTCCCGTAGACAATTGCTTGTTTGTGATGTATTTTACTTCCTGGATAATGCTGTGCTTCGTCCGGGAACGCCAATCTCCAGATTGGCGTTTTTCTTTTGGCGGCTCAGGCCTTAGCCTGCGCTTCTCCCGCCGCTCCGCACACTATGGCCATCGGCGTACGTCATGCTTTTCGCCCGGAGACCAAGACCTTGAGAACGCGGCCTTAGAGCTTCTTTTTATCAGCAACATAAATCCCGCAGAATCAACACTTGCACGAAACCCGGATGTGTTGATTCTAAACGACTTGCAAAAACATTAAGTTCTTTAGAATCAACATTTACAAAAAAACCGGGGGGAGGGGGGCCCCACCCGTAGCCAGGACGCCAACATCACCTCTTCCCTAAAATTAGCTTTTCCACGCGCTCCACGTCCGCTGGCACGTCCACACTCACCGCATCATGCGCCACTTCCGCCACGCGAATCTTCCAGCCGTTTTCCATCCAGCGGAGTTGTTCCAGTTGTTCGATGCGCTCCAATTCGCCCTGGGGCAGCGTCGGATATTCCAGAAGGGCGTCCCGTTGAAACACATACAGCCCCAGATGCTTCAAATGCCTAACTTGAAT